>WBZR01000075.1_pt1 | contig 170681 bp, 164 predicted proteins | sample 5204231 | NCBI WGS metagenome assembly WBZR01 (sample SAMN12412403, study PRJNA552823) | activated sludge metagenome | isolation source: activated sludge from anammox sidestream of wastewater treatment plant... | place: USA: Virginia | collected 2017-08
AAACGGCATCAGGATGTCGGTGTGACCCTTGATCTCTCCGACCGCTTGGTCGATCTGGTAAATGAAGGTTTTGATTGCGGTATCCGCCTGGGTGAGTTGGCGGATTCGACGCTGGTCTCGGTGCGCTTGGGTGAAATGCGGCGAGTTGTCGTAGGTGCTCCGGAATATCTGGCCCGTCGCGGAACGCCGCAGACGCCGGATGATCTCGCTCAGCACGATTGCCTGGCGCTGGGGCCGCAGCGGGGATGGACGTTTCGAACCAGTCTTTCTCACGGGGCTGCTTCAACCGTTAAAACACGCAGTATCCGCGTGAAAGGACCAATGGCGTGCAACGATGGTGTGGTGCTGGCCGAATGGGCACGCGCAGGTGTAGGGTTGGCCTGGCGCTCTATGTGGGAGGTCGGCGATGATCTGCAGTCGGGTCGACTGGTCAGCGTGCTCGATGATTGGGCGGCAGCACCGGTCGGTATTTATGCGGTGTTTCCCGAGCGGCGCCATTTGCCGCTTAAGGTTCGCGCCTTCGTCGATTTTCTGAAGGAGGCCTATGCCCAGAAAGGCTACTGGCTGCCGAAGCAGCCAGAGCGAGTGGGTGTCATTCCGGACTGAAATGACCCGACCGGTTGACGGCGAGGGTTGTTATGCCAGTACCTGGAGCGCAGACTCGTAGTTCGGTTCGTTCTTGATTTCGCTGACCAGTTCGCTGTGCAGCACCTGATTGTTTTCATCCAGCACCAGCACGGCACGAGCTGCGACACCGGCGATCGGGCCGGACTCGATGGCGACGCCATAGTCCTGCAGGAAGTCACGACCACGCATGGTCGACAATGTTAGTACGTTGTCCAGGTTTTCTGCGCCGCAGAAACGGGATTGTGCGAAGGGCAGGTCGGCCGAGATGCAAAGGATGACGGTGTTCTTCAGTTGTGCCGCATCGGCGTTGAATTTGCGAACCGAGGTGGCACACGTCGGTGTATCAATGCTCGGAAAAATATTCAGCACTTTGCGCTTGCCGGCAAAGTTTTCAAGCGTGACATCGCTGAGATCTTTAGCCACCAGTTTGAAAGCGGGTGCGGTACTGCCAGCCTTGGGGAGTGTGCCGCCGATCTGGATGGGGTTGCCGCCAAGGGTTACGGTTTGCGTCATGATGGGGTCCTTGATGTAAAAGTTGTTCGTTCTTTTTTTGTCGAAACAGTCACATCGCCAAGTGTAGCGGCAATTATGTCGTGGCGACAAACAAAAACAGCACCCCGAAGGGTGCTGTCTCTGCTGAAGAAATTCAGTTCTTAGTGGAACTGCTCTTCTTCGGTCGAGCCGGTCAGAGCCTTCACGCTCGACGAACCACCCTGGATGACGGTGGTGACTTCGTCGAAGTAACCGGTACCGACTTCCTGCTGGTGCGACACGAAGGTGTAACCGTCGTCGCGTGCCGCGAATTCCGGTTCCTGAACCATTTCCACGTAGTGCTTCATGCCTTCGCCGCCAGCATAGGCCTTGGCGAACTTGAAGGTGTTGTACCAGTTAACGTGGATACCAGCCAGTGTGATGAACTGGTACTTGTAACCCAGTGCCGACAGCTCTTCCTGGAAGGAAGCGATCTGCTTGTCGTTGAGGTTCTTTTTCCAGTTGAACGAAGGCGAGCAGTTGTACGACAGCAGCTTACCCGGGCAAGCGGCCAGAACAGCTTGGGCGAATTCACGAGCGAAGCCGATATCAGGCACGCCGGTTTCACACCAGACTAGGTCAGCATAAGGTGCGTAAGCAACGCCACGGCTGATTGACTGCTCCAGACCGTTCTTGACGCGGTAGAAGCCTTCCTGGGTGCGCTCACCGGTCAGGAATGGCTTGTCGTTCTCGTCGTAATCCGAGGTCAGCAGGTTGGCAGCTTCGGCATCGGTACGGGCCAGGATCAGTGTCGGCACGCCCATGACGTCGGCAGCGAAACGGGCCGAGATTAGCTTTTCAACGGCTTCACGGGTCGGTACGAGCACCTTACCACCCATGTGACCACACTTCTTGGCGGCAGCCAGCTGGTCTTCGAAGTGAACGCCTGCAGCACCGGCGGCGATCATATTCTTCATCAGTTCGAAGGCATTCAGCACGCCACCGAAACCGGCTTCTGCGTCAGCAACGATCGGCAGGAAGTAGTCGATGAAATCCTTGTCGCCCGGATTGATGCCGCGCGACCACTGAATTTCGTCAGCGCGCTTGAAAGTGTTGTTGATGCGGCGAACCATGGTCGGCACCGAATCGTAGGCGTACAGCGACTGATCCGGGTACATGGTTTCCGAAGTGTTACCGTCGGCAGCAACCTGCCAGCCTGACAGATACACGGCTTCCAGACCAGCCTTGGCCTGTTGCATGGCCTGGCCAGCAGTAATGGCGCCGAAAGCGTTAACGTAGCCCTTCTTGGCGCCACCGTTCACTTTTTCCCACAGGACCTTGGCGCCGCGTTGAGCCAGGGTGTAGTCGATTTGAAGCGAGCCGCGCAGACGGACGACATCAGCAGCGGTATAACCGCGCTTGACGCCTTTCCAGCGGGGGTTTTCTGCCCAGTCTTTTTCCAGGGCGGCGATTTGTTGTTCGCGAGTTGCCATGTTGATTCCTTCAGGGGGAGAGGTTGCAAGAATAGTGCGCTGGCGTGCGGCGAATAAACTGGCGTGTCGCGCGTCGGTGCGTATGCCGACTATATACGCCTTTTGTTGCAAGTGCAACAACTCTTATATAAGACACAAGATATCTACTAATATATATAAATCAGCAAGTTAGAATGATTGCTAACAGCTAATTCTTGAGGATATGTGCGTTGCCGCATAAAAAAACCGGCGTTCTCGCCGGTTTGGACCAGCCACCCGCCGCGGGTAGAGGAGGCTGGCGGGTTCGATGTGGGGATTTTCGGGAATCGAATGTCCGGGTGTTTCAAACCCGTGCTAGATGAGCGCCGTGGTGGAAACAATAACGCCGTCCTCATCGGCGCACACCCATTCACCGGGTTTAATCGTGACGCCCCCAAAACTCACGGGAACATCGCGTTCACCCACGTTTTTCTTGACGGTCTTGAGGGGGTGCGTATTCAGTGCCCGTACACCAAGCGGTAGCGCATTGATGGCCGCGCTATCGCGGATGCAGCCATAAACAACCACGCCCTCCCAGCCATTCTTGACGGCAAGCTCAGCCAGCTGATCGCCGAGAAGTGCGCAACGGAGGCTGCCACCCCCGTCGATAACGAGGACTTTCCCTGAACCGGTCTCACCGAGCACCATCCGAACCAGTGAATTATCTTCAAAAAGCTTGAGCGTCACGGCCTGGCCAGCAAATGACGTCTTGCCGCCATAACACTGAAACATCGGCGCGATGATACGCAGCGATTCGTTTTGAATGAGGGATTCATTGCTGTCGAGTAGATCCGTTGTAAGTAAGGCAGTCATGAAATTTCCAAGGGTCGTCAGTGGAGCACCGGATGGCTCCGGCTATTGAAGGTGAGTCGGTCTCGGTATGATCGTCACGCGGAAACTGGTTCGCGATCCTCTGCGTCTTTATTCCGGTTATCGGCAAATTGCAGTTGGACTTTTCCGTCTTTGTCGATGTCGACGGTGACGTGGCCACCATGCGCCAACTGGCCAAATAGCAACTCATCGGCCAGAGCGGCACGGATGGTGTCCTGAATCAGGCGGGCCATTGGACGCGCCCCCATGAGCGGATCAAACCCGTTATCAGCCAGATATTCCTTGAGGGCTTCGGAGAAGGTGACCTCGACCTTCTTCTCATGCAGTTGTTCCTCAAGTTGCATAAGGAACTTGTCGACGACTCGCAGGATCACTTCGTGATCCAGGGGCTTGAATGAAATCACCGAGTCGAGCCGGTTGCGGAATTCCGGAGTGAATACCCGCTTAATCTCTTCCATTTCATCGCCGACTTGTTTCTTGGCGGTAAAGCCCATGACCGACTTGTTCAGAGTTTCCTGGCCTGCGTTGGTGGTGAGGATGATCACGACGTTACGAAAATCGGCTTTGCGACCGTTGTTGTCGGTCAGCGTGCCGTGATCCATGACCTGCAGCAGGACGTTGTAGATGTCCGGATGCGCCTTTTCGATCTCGTCGAGTAGCAGCACGCAATAAGGCTTCTTGTTGATAGCCTCGGTCAGCAATCCACCCTGTTCGAAGCCGACATATCCCGGAGGTGCACCGATCAGACGTGAGACGGCGTGGCGCTCCATGTATTCCGACATATCGAAGCGCAGCAATTCAATCCCAAGGCAGTAAGCCAGCTGTTTGGCGACTTCGGTCTTGCCGACACCGGTTGGCCCGGAAAACAGGAAGGCGCCAATGGGTTTGCCAGGGTGGCCCAAGCCTGAGCGAGCCATCTTGATGGCGCGGGCGAGGGCGTCAATCGCGTTATCCTGGCCAAAGACCACGGCCTTGAGGTCACGATCCAGATTCTTCAAAGCCCGCTTGTCATCGTTGGAAACGTGCGAGGGTGGGATGCGCGCAATCCGCGACACGATGTCCTCGATCTCGTGTTTGCCAACCACCTTTTTCTGTTTGCTCTTGGGGAGGATTCGCTGGGCGGCACCGGCCTCGTCGATGACGTCGATCGCTTTATCCGGTAGATGGCGATCCGTAATGTGGCGCGCGGCCAGTTCGGCTGCCGTGGAAAGGGCCGACGCCGTGTACTTGATGCTGTGATGCGCCTCGAAGCGCGACTTCAAGCCCTTGAGGATTTCAATGGTTTCAGCCACCGAAGGTTCGTTGACATCGACTTTCTGGAAGCGCCGCGAAAGGGCCGAGTCCTTTTCGAAGATCCCCCGATATTCGACGAAGGTCGTGGCACCAATGCAACGCAACTGACCGTTCGCCAGGGCGGGTTTGAGGAGGTTCGACGCATCGAGCGTCCCACCTGAAGCAGAACCGGCGCCAATCAGGGTATGAATTTCGTCAATGAACAGGATGGCGTGAGGATTCTCTTTCAGTGCCTTAAGGACCCCTTTAAGGCGCTGCTCGAAATCGCCCCGGTATTTGGTGCCCGCCAGAAGGGCGCCCATATCGAGCGAATAGACGGTGGCATCAGTAAGGACATCGGGAACATCGTTGTCGACAATGCGGCGGGCGAGTCCTTCGGCAATCGCCGTTTTGCCAACACCGGCTTCACCGACCAGCAGTGGGTTGTTCTTGCGGCGGCGGCAGAGAATCTGTACCACGCGCTCGAGCTCGCGGTCGCGACCGATCAGAGGGTCGATCTTGCCCTGCTGCGCCAGGGTATTCAGGTTGACAGTGTATTGGTCGAGTGGACTATTTTGCGACTTATCGCTCTTGTCGGATTCCCCGTCTTCGCCCTGGCTCTTGGCGCTGTCACGCGGTACCTTAGCGATACCGTGTGAGATGTAGTTAACGAGGTCTAGACGCGAGATGTTCTGTTTCTGCAGGAAATACACGGCATGGGAATCCTTTTCGCCAAAGATGGCGACGAGGACGTTGGCCCCGGTGACCTCTTTTTTGCCGGAGGACTGCACATGGAGGATGGCCCGCTGAATGACGCGCTGGAAACCCAGAGTCGGTTGTGTTTCGACCTCGGCGCCCTCATCCACGACCGGGGTGTGTTCTTCAACAAAACGCGTCAGTTCGAGACGCAGCGCCTCAAGCTGGGCACCACAGGCGCGCAGCGCTTCCGAGGCGGTGGGATTGTCAATCAACGCCAGCAAAAGATGCTCGACGGTAATGAATTCATGACGCTTCTGTCGGGCATCGACAAAGGCCGAGTGCAGGCTGACTTCGAGTTCCTGGGCAATCATGGGGCTTCCTCCATCACACAGACCAACGGGTGCTGATGCTCCCGGGCCAGATTGGCAACCTGTTCCACCTTGCTGGCGGCGATATCGCGGGTAAAGATGCCACAGATACCGCGGCCTTCATTGTGGACCTCAAGCATGATACGTGTGGCGCGCTCAAAGTCCATCCTGAAGATCATCGTGAGCACGTGAACGACGAAATCCATGGGCGTAAAGTCGTCGTTAAGCAGCAGCACCTGGTAAAGCGGGGGCGGACGAATAGTGGTGTCTTCCCGCTCGAGGACTGCAGTGCCTTCCTGGGGTTTACGATGACTGGGCATGGTGTGAATGTAAGGGGTCTGGGGCGTTTCTTCAATGGGCAGGCTAAAAAGCCTGTGGAATTCGTGAGATAGCACGTGCGGTGCAGCATAAATATTTTCTCAAAACTGGTTGACGATGCTTGAAACATCGCGTAAAAAAGGCAAATACCGGAAATCCGGTACAGGGAGGAGTGTGGGCGCACCCCGTGTGCTACGTTCTGAAATAGTTTAAGAGGTCAGTACGACCAGAAGGAAGCAGTAAAATGGCATTAGGTACCGTCAAGTGGTTCAATGACGCAAAGGGTTTTGGTTTCATCACGCCGGACGGCGGCGGTGAAGATCTGTTCGCCCATTTCTCCGCAATTACCATGAATGGTTTCAAGACTCTGAAGGAAGGCGAACGCGTTTCCTTTGACGTGGTCGATGGCCCGAAGGGTAAGCAGGCTGCGAATATCGCACGTGCCTGATGCGGATTGATTCCGCGCCTGGCGCGGGGTCGTTTGCGCAGTAAAAAGACCCGCCATCTGGCGGGTCTTTTCTATTTGGCGCGCAGTTCCGTTAAGGGGGCTTGTGTGGGTTGTGCGTTATGATGACACCATGCAAAAGTTAAGACGTACGCTCGCCTGGGCCTTGATGGGGCTGCTGACGATGCAGAGTGTTGCCGTTGGGGCGCATGAGCTACCCGAGTTGGGAGATGCGTCACAGGATGTGCTGAGCCCGCAGATGCAGCGTCGTCTGGGTGAGGGTTTCTATAACGAAATCCGCTTGCGTGACCCCGCTTATATCGATGACCCGGAAATTACGGGCTATGTCACACGGGTTGGTCAACGGCTTGTTTCCGCCAGCCCGAACCCGACGGGACGCTTTACATTCTTCGTGCTGAGAGATCGTCAGATCAACGCCTTTGCGACCTTCGGGGGCTATGTCGGCGTTAATACGGGGTTGTTGCTGGCTGCCCGGACCGAATCCGAATTTGCCGGCGTTCTGGCCCACGAAATCTCGCACGTCAATCAACAGCACCTGGCGCGCGGCATCATGGCTGCAAAGAGCCAGTCCATCACATCACTGGCCAGTCTGGCACTGATGTTGCTGGCCGTCCGTTCTGGCCAGGCCGGCCAGATTGCTCAGGGCGCCAGTGCGGCGATCGACGCAGCTAATATTCAGTCGCAATTGGGATACTCCCGCGATTTTGAGCGTGAAGCAGATCGGGTTGGATTTCAGGCACTGACCAAAGCCGGTTATGACCCGCGCGGTATGGCTGATTTTTTTGAACGTCTGCAGAAGTCGACGGCGCTGTACGAAAACAATGCGCCGGTCTATCTGAGGACGCACCCGCTGACCACGGAGCGGATTTCCGATATGCAGGGGCGTGCACACGGGACCAACTACCGCCAGGTCAGAGACTCGCTCGAGTTTTATCTGGTGCGGGCCAAGTTGCGCACGCTGGAGTTTGCGCCACAGGATGCTCTTGCTGAATTTGAACACCAGCTACGTGAACGGCGCTTCACGCACGAACCAGCTGTCTGGTATGGCATTGCCCGTGCGCAGCTGCGGCTGGGTCGCTCGAGTGAGGCCGACAAGGCGCTGGGGCAAGCCAGAAAACTGGCGCCACCGGATCCGATGTTTGATGTACTGGCGGCGGAAATCCGGCAAGCCGAGAAGGACTTGAGCGGTGCAACGCAGATCTATCGGGAGGCCTACAAGCGGTATCCGAATGATGAGGCCATAGCGCTAGGACTGGTTGCTGTCCTGCAACTGCAGGGCCAGAATGAAGCAGCGCTGCAGATTATTGAAAAGCGCCTGCGTTCCGGGGGCGCGCGTGATCCCAAGTTGTATAAGTTGCAAGCGCATTCCTACGCGGCTCTGGGCAAGACCGTCCAATCCCGCCGGGCAACTGCGGAGTTGTATGCCCTGAATGGTCAGACACAGGCCGCCGTGGAGCAATTGGAACTGGCACAGCGCGAGACCAAAAACTTCTACGATCAATCCATGATCGACACGCGCTTGAAGGCGCTGAGAATCCAGGTTATGGAAGAACGCAAGATGGCGGGACAGTCGCCTTTCTGATGGGGTGAATGATGACAGTCAATAGCGAATCTCTTCGCGAATCCAAGGTGCATCAGCTCAATGTCTGCGGGCTGAAATGCCCCATGCCGATCCTGCGTGCCAAGAAAGCTCTGGCAGTGATGCAAAGTGGCGAATTGCTGGAGGTGCTTGCAACGGATCCGGCAGTGCCGGATGACTTCGCTGCGTTTGCCAGACAGACCGGTCATACCCTGGTGGATGTTTGTGACCTTGGCGGGCGATGGGTACTCACGTTGCAACGCAAGTGACCCGGAGCGCGGGCTGCCGAAAAGCGGTTCTGTTCCGTGATGGGTTGGCACCGCACGATGTGGCGGCCAGTTTGCTCTGTTTGCGTCCGGAAAGTACGTACGTCATTCATGATGAAGATTCTCTGTCTCAGGCGTTGGCTGCGGCGGAAGAGGGTCGTCTCAGGGGCAGCGTCGCAGTTTTTGCGCTGGACTATGAGTTGGGGGAGCTACTAGAGCCGGTCGTGCAGAACACTGCGTCAGCGATTGATCAGGCAGGCACAACCGGAATTCCTTTAGGGTATATCTGGCTATTCCAGGACGCGCTTTGGCTTACGCATGCGGAGGCGGACCTCTGGCTGCAGGAAGGCTCGGAATCCGATCCGAATACGAATCCGGATGAGGTGGCAGGTTGTGTAAGGGGTGCGCCTACACTCAATGCTCAGGGCTATGCAGAAAAGATCCGGCAGATTCGCGCCGCAATCGCTGATGGTGAGGTCTATCAGGTCAATTTTACGTTTCCGATCGACGCTGCGATTTTCGGGATGCCGTCAAGGGTTTTTCTGAACCTCGCACGGGCACAACCCACGGCAACCGCCGTCTTTATCGACATGCCGGAATGCCAGGTCTTATCACTATCACCCGAATTATTTTTTGCGGTCGACAATGACCGGATCACCGTGCGTCCTATGAAAGGGACGGCACCACGGAGTGAGGATCCATTGACCGATCGGAAACGTGTAGAAACTCTGCAGGCTTCGCAAAAGAACCGGGCTGAGAATCTAATGATTGTTGATCTACTGCGCAATGACCTGGGTCGGGTTGCCCTACCCGGTAGCGTGGTCGTGGACCGGCTCTTTGAAATCGAAACGTATCCGACGGTGCACCAGATGACCTCCAGCGTTTCCGCTCGCCTTCAGACCACGCGTCTTGCCGATTTGATCTACGGGCTCTTTCCGTGTGGCTCGGTGACCGGTGCTCCCAAGGTGGCGGCCATGCAGAAAATCAGGGCTATTGAGAAAGCACCTCGCGGGTTGTACACCGGCAGTATTGGCTGGGCAACAGAGAAACAAATGGCCGCCAATGTGGCAATTCGCACACTTGTGCTCGATCCACCCATCGAGCCCGGGGCACCGTTCAGGACAGGGGTGCTAGGAGTTGGTAGTGGCATCGTCTGGGACTCGGACCCACAGGAGGAGTACGCTGAGTGCCTGTTGAAAAGCGCGTTTTTGGTGAGGCCGGATCCGGGCTTTAGCCTCTTCGAGACCTTGCGTCTGGTCTTGCCGCCAGATGATCTGGTGTCCACGTTGCCACTGGATGAGCTGTATCCGCAGGTTCGTGGCCATATTGCCCGGCTTGCGCAGTCATCTTATGCGCTAGGCTTTGCGTTTGATGTCGCTGCCTTTGAAAGGGCACTCTGGGGGGTGCAGCGGGAAATCCGGCAAAAATTGGGGCCGTGTGATAGGTCGCGTCTTTGTCGCGTGCGGATCGATCTGCCTCATACGGGTGATTTGAAACCGAGTTGGTCGCTGCTGCCGCCGATCGCAGAACGGGTGGCATTGATCTGGTCGGACACCCGGCTGATGAGTGGTTCACCATTACTGCGCCATAAAATTTCGACGCGAGAAGTCTATGATGCGGCCATTGAGAACGCGATGGCCCAGCAAGCCTTTGATAGCCTGTTCTGTAACCAGCGGGGGGAAGTCTGTGAAGGTGCGCGAAGCAATGTGTTTGTGCGGGAGGGTCATCACTTGCTAACGCCACCTTTGCGTTGTGGTTTGTTGCCGGGTGTTTTGCGGGCGGCACTGATCGATAGCGGCGAAGCGCGAGAGGCGATTCTGACGGTAGCCGATATCAAGGTAGCTTCCCGTGAAGGACGGCTACGCGTGGGCAATGCCCTTCGCGGTTTAATGCCGGCCTATCTCAAATAATGCCAACAAAGATTGCGCGATCGAACAGTGTCGCGTGATTTTGGCGGATATCAACGGGTCTTCAATTTTTCGAGCTGCGGTTTGAGCATGGCAAGTGTGCTGCCGAAGTCGGCCATGCGCTGACGTTCCTGTTCAACCACGGCCGCGGGTGCACGGTCGACAAAAGAAGCGTTGCCTAGCTTGCCTTTCGCTTTCTTGATTTCACCTTCCAACCGTGCGATTTCTTTTTCCAGGCGGCCAATTTCAGCCGGCACGTCGATTTCGACTTCCAGCATCATTTGCACATGCCCCAGGACAGCAACGGGGGCCAGGGCATCAACGGGCAGCGTTTCAACAAAGCGCACTTCGGATAACTTGGCCAAGCCTTGGAGGATCGGCGCTGCTTCGGCCAGCGTGGTTTGTTCGTCCTGATTGGCAGCGATGATGAGCGGCACTTTTGTGGCGGGCGAGAGGCTCATTTCGCCACGCAGGTTACGGCAGGCCGAAATCAGGCCTTTCAGGCGTTCAATCTGGGCCTCGGCAGTGCTATCAATACGCTGTTCGTCACACACCGGATAGCCGGCCAGAAGAATAGTGTCATGCGTCTTGCGTCCCGCCATGGGGGCCACGGTTTGCCACAGTTCTTCCGTAATAAACGGAATAAACGGATGGGCCAGCCGGAGAATGGTTTCTAGGACGCGCAATAAGGTGCGACGCGTCGTACGTTGTTGTTCGGGGCTGCCATTTTGGATCTGCACCTTCGCAATCTCAAGATACCAGTCGCAATATTCGTCCCACACCAGGTGATACAGCGCTTGGGCAGCCAGATCGAATCGGTAGTCATTCAACTGCTGACCAATCTCCGCTTCGGCGCGTTGCAGCAGGCTGATCATCCAGCGGTCGGCGGCCGAGAACTTGAGATCAGCATCGGTGGCGTCAATGCCGCAATCCTGGTCTTTAGTATTCATCAACACGAAGCGTGTCGCGTTCCACAGCTTATTGCAGAAGTTGCGGTAGCCTTCACAGCGTGACAGATCGAATTTGATGTCGCGGCCCGGGCTGGCCAGTGATGTGAAGGTAAAGCGCAAGGCGTCGGTGCCAAAAGCCGGAATCCCTTCTGGGAACTCCTTGCGGGTTTCTTTCTCGATGCTCTGCGCCTGCTTGGGGTTCATGAGACCGAAGGTGCGTTTCTTCACCAGCTCGTCGAGCGTGATGCCATCGATGAGATCGATCGGGTCGAGCACGTTCCCCTTCGATTTGCTCATTTTCTGGCCCTTGCTGTCGCGAATCAGGCCATGGACATACACATCCTTGAACGGAATGCGCTCGGTCAGATGCTGCGTCATCATCACCATTCGGGCGACCCAGAAGAAGATGATGTCGAAGCCGGTGACCAGCACGCTGGTCGGTAGGTAACGATCCAGCATCGAATTTGGGGTAGCGGGCCAATCCGGCGTCCAGTCCAGCGTCGAAAAGGGCCACAGGGCACTGGAATACCAGGTATCAAGGACGTCCTCGTCGCGGGTTAGGGTGCCAGTATCACCCGCGGCAGCTGCTTGTGTTTGCGCCTCGGCTTCGTCATGCGCCACGTAGACCTTGCCGCTCTCGCTGTACCAGGCGGGAATCTGATGACCCCACCACAGTTGGCGCGAGATACACCAATCCTGGATGTTGTTCAGCCATTGGTTATAGGTATTGACCCAGTTTTCTGGGTGGAAGCGAATCTCGCCGCTGGAAACCACGTCCAGGGCCTTTTGCGTAATAGACTTACCGTCTGCACCGGGCTTGCTCATGGCGACGAACCACTGGTCGGTGAGCATCGGCTCAATCACAACGCCGGTGCGGTCACCGCGCGGTACCTTCAGTTTATGTTTGTCGGTCTTTTCCAGGATACCCAGGTCTTCAAGATCTGCCACGATCACCTTACGGGCATCGAAACGATCCAGCCCGCGATACTTCTCGGGCGCGTTGTCGTTGATCTTGGCATCCAGCGTCAGGATTGAGATCAGCGGCAGATTATGTCGTTGGCCAACCGCATAGTCATTAAAATCGTGTGCCGGCGTGACCTTGACGCAACCTGTGCCAAATTCGAGATCGACATAGCTGTCTGCAATGATCGGGATTTCACGATCGGTGAGCGGTAGCTTGACCATCTTGCCGATCAGATGTTGGTAGCGGGGGTCCTCCGGGTGCACCATGACAGCCGTGTCACCCAGCATCGTTTCCGGGCGCGTTGTCGCAACGGTCAGCGAACCGCTGCCATCGGCTAACGGATAGCGGATATGCCAGAGGAAGCCATCTTCTTCTTCCGATAACACTTCCAGGTCCGATACAGCGGTATTGAGTTTCGGGTCCCAGTTAACGAGGCGCTTGCCGCGGTAGATGAGGCCTTCGTTGTAGAGGCGGACAAAGCTCTCGGTTACAGTCTTTGACAGGCCTTCGTCCATCGTGAATCGTTCGCGCGTCCAGTCGCAGGAGCTGCCTAGCCGGCGCATCTGCTGCGTAATCGTGCCACCCGAATAGGCCTTCCACTCCCAGACTTTTTCCAGGAATTTTTCACGTCCCAGATCGTGACGCGAGATACCGTCGCGTTCCAGCTGGCGTTCCACAACAATCTGCGTGGCGATGCCCGCATGGTCGGTGCCAGGCTGCCAAAGGGTATTAGCACCACGCATGCGGTAGTAACGCGTCAGCGCATCCATTAACGTCTGGTTGAAGCCGTGCCCCATATGGAGCGTACCGGTCACGTTGGGCGGTGGCAGTAGAATGCAGAAGGCCTCATCCTTGTTGGCATCATCGCCAGCAGCAAAGTAACCGCTGTGTTCCCAGTGTTGGTACCAGCGCCGTTCGATGTCAGCGGGTTCGAAGGATTTGGCAAGCGTCATAGTCGTTAATCAGAAACTGAATAGGGATTAATGGGATTTGCGGTAGCTAATGGGGTAACCGCGGTCTTTGTAGAAGGCCATGCGTTCGCGGGCGGCGGCTTTATCCGCATCGTTCTGACTGACGATCTCAAAGAGCCGGTGAAAGCGGGCAAAACCCGGGGGCACTGCATCGGAAAGATTGACCAGTAGCTCATCCTGACTGACTGCTTCCAGATTGTCGGTCATGATAATCAGCGTGCGGTCGGCCTCGGGACTGTTGGCATGACAGTGGGGAATGAAGGATTGGGGATCCGTTGCCCACAGCGCCTTGTCAAAGGCTTCGGCGCGTGCGGGGTCTGTAATGAAAAAGGTGATCGGTTTACGGCGTGACCAGGCGAGCGTGGCCAGCCGAATGGCCTGGCTCAGGCGGTCCGGCTGGTCGTGGTAGCAATCGATCTGAGTCACGGTGCGCGCTACGCTGGCTTAGTCTGCTTTTCCGGCACGCGCCATCAGGAAGCGCGTGAGCAGTGGGACAGGTCGGCCTGTGGCGCCCTTGTCTTTGCCTTGAACCCAGGCCGTGCCGGCGATATCCAGATGCGCCCATGGGTAGGCCTTGGTAAAGCGCGACAGGAAGCAGGCCGCGGTAATGGTGCCGCCCCAGCGGCCACCGATGTTGGCCATGTCGGCGAACGGGCTCTTCAGTAGATCCTGATAGTCATCCCACAGCGGTAGCTCCCAGGCGCGATCCATGGTATCGGTACCCGCCGTCCGCAACTGATCGATGAGTTTTTCATCATTCCCGAGCAGCCCGCTGGCGACCTGGCCCAGGGCTACGACGCAGGCTCCGGTCAGGGTGGCGACGTCCACGACGGCGGCCGGTTTGAAGCGCTCGGCATAAGTCAGCGCATCACACAGAATCAGGCGCCCTTCGGCATCGGTGTTCAGGATCTCGATGGTCTGTCCCGACATCGAGCTCACAATGTCACCCGGCCGTGTGGCACTGCCGCCCGGCATGTTTTCGGTGGTGGGGACGATGACGATCAGGTTGATCGGCAGCTTCATGCCGGCAACGGCACGCAGCGTGCCTAGGACGCTAGCCGCGCCGCACATGTCATATTTCATTTCATCCATCTCGGCGGCTGGCTTGAGCGAAATGCCCCCGGTGTCGAAGGTAATCCCCTTGCCAACGAGTACCACGGGCTTGTCAGTCTTCTTGCCGGCCATGTATTCGAGCACGATGAACTTGGGGGGTTGATGCGATCCCTTGGCAACCGCCAGCAGCGAATGCATCCCCAGCTTTTCCATGGCAGCCTTTTCCAGAATCAGGCACTTCAGACCATAGGTCTTGGCCAGCTTTTTGGCTTCATCCGCAAGGTAGGTCGGTGTGCAGATGTTACCCGGCAGGTTGCCCAGATTTCGGGTCAGGGTCATGCCAGCCACGATGGCATCCCCCTGGGCGACAGCTTCGGTGAGCGCTTTGCTGGTGCCCGCAACGAGCTGGGTGACGGACGTCAGTTTGACGATGGGCGCTTTGGGCGTGGTTTTGAACTGATCAAATCGGTAGGCGGTTTCACCGGCCAGGACAACGGCCTGACGAATCCGCGCTGTCGCTGACAGGCCGGTGACCTCCACGGTGGCCAACGTGCTGATCGCATCTGTCGCGGTTGTGCCCAGAACAGCGGCCATGGCCGCACGATTGGCCTGAGCCCAGGCCTTGGGGCTCAATTCGGCGGCATCGCCCAGGCCGACAAGAATCAGGCGCTCAGCCTTTAAACCCTCCGGATGGCGCACAACCAGTGTGGTGCCAGCCTTTCCAGTGAAGTCCCCCTGTTTCTGGAGGCGGCTGATCACGCCCTTGGTCGCTTTGTCGGTTGCCGTCGTCACCGCGGGCTGTGTGCCCTTTTCAAAGACCCCCAGAATCAGTGCATCGGTGGCCAAAGACTGGGGCGCGCCGGTTTTTGTGCTAAATTTCATAAGATTCTCCGGGAGGAATTGGCAGGGAATAAATAAGGTGAGGAAGTAAGCAACAGCGAATCTTTCAATCCGTGATTATCCCCGCCGGCCTTGCTTTTCGTCAAAATTCTGCTGATCGGGTTCCAGCATCGCACCGGGCGCATTTTTAAAAGTGTTATATCAATTATGATTTTTGCGCGTGCCATGCGGCGCGAATTCGTTCAGAACGCAGTGGCGATTTCGGTGGCGCTGCTGGTCATTCTGCTGACCACCTTTCTGGTGCGCCTGCTCAATGAGGCGACTGTGGGCAAGGTTTCCCCGGGTGCGGTCGGCCCGCTGCTGGGTTTCGCAATCTTTAATTTCCTGCCGATTCTGTTGTCCCTGGCCTGCTTCATGGCGATTCTGCTGACCCTGTCGCGCTGGTACCGGGATTCGGAGATGACGGTCTGGTTCAGCGCCGGTCAGTCCCTGACCGCGTGGATTCGCCCAGTGCTGATTTTTGCGATTCCCATCATGCTGGTGGTGGGTGCCCTAACCCAGGAGCTGGTGCCCTGGGCTCATGGGGAGAGCCTGAAGTACCGTAAGCATGTTGCTGATCAGAATGAACTGGGTCTGGTTCGCCCCGGGGTTTTTCGCGAATCCACGGATGGCCGGCGTATTTTCTTTATCGAGTCGGCTGACTCGTCAGGGGAAGCCGTTGGCAACATCTTTGTCAGTGATAACCAGCCCGATAAGCTAGGTATTACCGTGGCCGAGCGAGGCCGGCAGGAAGTGCATGACAACGGCGACCGCTTTATCGTGCTCGAGAAGGGCCACCGCTACGAGCTGAAGCCGAATTCGCCAGAGTTACGCGCCATGGACTATGAGTCCTACGCCTTCCGGGTCGAGACCAAGGCGGATCAGAATACCGTGCGTCACCAGGACAGCACCCCGACCCGCGAGTTACTGATTAATCCCACGCGGGAAAGCCTCGGCGATGTGGTGACGCGCGTGGGCACAACAATCATGGTCGTGATGCTGGCGCTTCTGGCGATTCCACTGTCTTACGTGAACCCGCGTGCCGGTCGTTCGGCCAACATGATTCTTGCTCTGCTGGTGTACTTCATTTACATCAATCTGATGACCATCTCCCGTGCCTGGGTCATTCAGGGGCGCCTCCCGTTTGCACTGGGCTTGGTGATGCCACATCTGATTATGCTGTCGGTGCTGGTCTGGGGGTTCTACTACCGGATGACCTCAACAACTGCTCGCGCACGGCGTCGCCTCCGCAATGCCGGCAAGGCCGGAGGTGCGGCATGATTTACCGCAAGTATGTCGGCCGTGAAGTACTGTTGGCCACAGCCCTGATTCTGGGTGCCTTCATGGTGCTGTTTGCTTTCTTCGACCTGATGGGAGAGCTGGGAAAGCTGGGCGAGGGGGGTTACAAGCTCTATCAGGCCATTGTGTATGTGGCGCTGATTCAGCCCGGACGCATTTATGAGCTAATGCCGATCTGTGTATTGATTGGCACGCTCTACGCGCTATCGAATCTGGCACGGCATTCCGAGATCAATGTGTTGCGAGTCTCCGGGGTTTCCAGCACCCAGTTGCTGACGACGCTGATGCGGGTTGGCCTATGGCTGGTCATTGGTACCTTCCTGCTTGGCGAATTCGTGGTGGCGCCAGCGGAACAGAAGGCCCAGGAGTGGCGGGTCAAAGCAATGAGTGGCACGATCACACAGGGGCTACAGTCCGGAGTCTGGGTCAAGGACGAAAAGACCTTTGCGAACATCAATGCCTTGCGACCGGATGGCCGACTGGAATCGGTGCGGATCTACCAGTTCAAGCCGGATATGACCCTCGATCGGGTGTCTTTTGCCAAGACGGCTATCTTCGAACCGCCCAATGTCTGGATGCTCAATGACGTCTCCGAGACGGTTCTCGAAGGCGCACGGGTTAAACAGGTCCAGCTTGCTAGCAAGCCGTGGACCTCGGCGATTACGCCGGATGTCCTCCAGGTGCTTCTGGTCAGGCCGCATCTCATGTCGGTCCATGAGCTCTATACCTATATCCAGCATCTGAAGCGCAATGGTCTGGGTAGCGATACCTACGTGATTGCGACATGGAAGAAAATCTTCTATCCGCTGTCGATCCTGGTGATGATGGCGCTCGCGTTGCCCTTTGCTTACCGCCACGACCGGGTGGGTGGCGTCAGCCTGCGGATCTTTGCCGGCGTAATGATTGGCGCCTTGTTCTACATGCTCAACGGTTTGGTATCCAGCCTAGGCGCCATCAACAACTGGTCTCCCTTTGTTACGGCCGCACTGCCGATGATCCTGTTTATGGGTGCCGCGATCGGTTTGCTCAAACGCGCCGAGAGGCGCTAGTTCATGCCAAGTCGCTAGGGCACATCCCGGACAGAAGGGAATTAGGCTTGAGCTTTGGGCTTGGGTTCGTAAAGGATGCGCGTTCCGGCAATCCGGTCATGAAGAAATTGCCCATCCGGATCCAGAAAAGACCACAGAAAGGCCAGTCCGGTTGGCCAGAAAATCCAGCCCATGCCATAGCGAACAAGCGCCTGGAGGGGGCGTAAGGGTCCGGCCGTGCCGGCATCAACGACCCATAGGCGCCATGTTTTCATGGCTAGCGTCTGGCTGGCCTTGACCCAGCACCAGATGAAATAGCTACCCAGCAACAGAAAAAGGTAGAGCCAGAGGAGCAAGGGGCCCGGCATCCGGTGAGAGACCCCGGAAAACAGGGCAACCGGAAGCACAAAAAGAAAAATGGTCAGCGCCAGAATGACGAGGACTTCGTAAAGCAGGCTGACCAGACGGCGCCGGCGGGTGGCGATTTCAGCGACTTTCAATGGCGGGCGTCTCAACTGCTGGTGGGGTGTCTTCTGCCGGTCTGGCCGGGGCAAAGGTCAGGGGGCTGACCGGTCTGGCCGGTTTGGGCGGTACGACCTTGATGTTGCTAGAGCCCGTGGCCAGCGTGGTGGCGGTGGAGCCTGACGGCAGCGCTCCTTCCTTGGTGCTGATGGGGGTAGGCTTGCCGTCCACCGCCGGGGTGCCGGCGGCCCGCTTGCTTGCCCGCTCTTTGTCAAGCGCATCCTTCTCGATGCGCTGGCGGACCTCTTCGGGGAGGTCCTGGTAATCCATCCATTTCTGAGCCAGCGCCTCACGCTCTTCGGGGCTGGTGCGTTGGCTGATTTCCTTGAAGCGCTCGCGGGCGGCCTGGCGTTGGGCGGGCGTCAGACTGGCCCAGTCCCACATTCGGTCCTGAAGCCGTTCCTGTTCGGTCTCGCTCAGGTTGGGGTAACGTGCCGCAATTTCCAGCCATTTCTTGCGCCGGAACCGTTCCATATTGTTCCAGTCTGATTTCAGGGGTGCCAGAATAGTTCTCTGGTCAGCGGTCAGCGCCTTCCAGTCGGGTTGCGGCGGAACGGCCACCCGGACACCCGTGGCGGTATCTTTGGTAGTGCGTATACGCGGGTAGGCAACCGCCACAATAATGGCGAGGATGGCCAGCGTCAGCAGGATTACTGCTGGTCGTCGGGCGTGCTGGTGGAGACCCATGAATGAAATCCCTTGTCGAGGAGGGCGGTGGGCGGTAATGCCTCGCTCAATAGGGCGCTATCCTCGCTGGCAAGTTCTTCCACCTGACTTTGAGCCTGCCAGAACATGAACAATGCGGCCAGAACAAGAACCCCCAGAGAGCTGGCCCAGCGGCGCCAATCAGTCGCTGAGCCAAAACTGTCGCCAAACAGGCTGCCGATGGCCTGATGGGTGCTTTGCCCGGCCAATTGGAGTGCACTTTGCCATTGTTTCTGGTGCGCCAACGCCTGTTCTCGCATCTGGGCAAGGCGGGCTGTGATCCGGCTGGGAAGTTCGCCAGCACCCTGATCCAGCGCAGACGCCATGGTTTTAGCCATCAGGGCTTCCTGTGGCGCCATCGGGGGACGGGTTTCATGGGTCATAGCTGTATTCCTTTTGCTTTCAGAGCGACCGCCAGAGCTTGGGTGGCTCGTGAACAGTGGGTTTTTACACTGCCCTGGGAGCACCCCATGGCATCAGCGGTTTCTGCAGTATCCAAACCTTCCCAATAACGCATCAGGAAGGCCTCCCGTTGACGTGCCGGCAGTCTGGTCAACTCGTTTTCCAGAATTTCCAGGATACGGCGCTGTTCCAGCGCGGCATCCGGCTGCGTTGACTGCGCACTGTTGGGGTCGCGCAGGCGTTCGATTCGGTCTTCATGGCTTTCATCATCAGCGTCCCCGTGGCCGCCCAGGGCGGAAAACAGGGTGGTCCACACATTGCGCACCTTGCTCCGGCGGTAAAAGTCGCGGATGGTGTTCTGCAAAATGCGCTGAAAAAGCGGGGGCAGCTCCTCGGCGGCCCGATCTCCGTAGCTTTCGGCCAGCTTCATCATGGCATCCTGGACGATATCCAGGGCATTTTCTTCGTTATGCACGGCAAACCAGGCCGTTTTATAGGCTCGGCGCTCGACATTGGCGAGAAAAGCGTCCAGTTCGCGGGGGGTGGCCAACAATCTGATCCGAAATTTGGAAGGAGGCTTATTCTAGCAAGCCTTGCCCAAAGCTGTCCGTCTAGCTTATTATTCACGGTTTTCCCCGTAACCATAACTCCGTTGACGGAGCCACTCACGAGGTGTGCGAGCCGGATGGGGGCAAGGCGAAGTGAATCTTCGCGAGGAGGTGTGTAGTGTCAGGTAATACAACAGCAATAAGCGGCGCAGAAATTCTAGTGAAATGTCTGCAGGCTGAAAATGTCGATACCATTTTCGGTTACCCCGGTGGCTCGGTTCTTCATATCTACGACGAGCTCTTCAAACAGGACAAAATCCATCACGTATTGGTGCGTCACGAGCAAGCAGCCGTGCACGCGGCTGACGCCTATTCGCGCTCATCGCAGCGCGTGGGTGTGGCGCTGGTGACCTCCGGCCCCGGCCTTACCAATGCCGTGACGGGTATCGCAACCGCCTATTACGATTCGATCCCTCTGGTGGTGATCAGCGGTCAGGTACCGACCTTCTACATCGGCCAGGATGCCTTCCAGGAAAGTGACGCCGTGGGGATTACCCGTCCGTGCGTCAAACACAATTTCCTGGTCAAGGATGTCAAGGATCTGGCAGAGACGGTCAAGAAGGCCTTCCATATCGCGCGCAGTGGCCGTCCCGGTCCGGTGTTGATCGATATTCCGAAGGATGTGACGGCCCACCGGACCGAGTTCCATTATCCGGAAACGATCAACATCCGTTCCTATAACCCGGTAAACAAGGGTCATCAGGGTCAAATTAAGAAAGCGGCGCACCTGCTGCTGGAAGCCAAGCGTCCGATGATCTACTCGGGTGGCGGCGTGATTCTGTCGGATGCGGCAGAGCAGCTGACCACGCTGGCTCGGATGCTCGGTTTCCCGATTATCAATACCTTGATGGGCCTCGGTGCCTATCCGGCAACCGACAAGCAGTTCCTGGGTATGCCCGGCATGCATGGTACCTATGAAGCCAACATGGCCATGCAGCACTGCGATGTGCTGCTGGCGGTCGGTGCTCGCTTTGATGACCGTGTGATTGGTAACCCGGAAGATTTTGCAACGCATCCGCGCAAGATCATCCACATCGATATTGACCCTTCGTCGATTTCCAAGCGCGTCAAGGTGGATGTGCCCATCGTCGGTAACGTACCGGATGTCCTCGATGACCTGATCAAGCAGCTTGAGGCCATCGGTACCAAGCCGGATGCCGCGGTTGGCGACTGGTGGAAGACCATTACCGAATGGCGTGGTCGTGATTGCCTCAAGTACCGCAATACCCCGGACAAGATCATGCCGCAGGCCGTAGTCCAGAAGCTGTGGGAAGTGACCAAGGGCGATGCCTTCGTGACCTCGGACGTGGGACAGCACCAGATGTTTGCTGCCCAGTACTACAAGTTCGATAAGCCGCGCCGCTGGATCAATTCCGGCGGTCTGGGCACTATGGGTGTCGGGTTGCCGTATGCCATGGGCGTGCGCTATGCCAACCCGGGGGCCACAGTGGCCTGTGTGACGGGCGAGGCTTCGATCCAGATGTGTATTCAGGAGCTTTCGACCTGCAAGCAGTACAGTGTGCCGGTCAAGATCATCAACCTCAACAACGGCTATCTGGGCATGGTGCGTCAGTGGCAGGAAATGTTCTACGAGAACCGCTACTCCCATTCCTATATGTCATCGCTGCCCGACTTCATGAAGCTGGCCGAGGCCTATGGTCACGTTGGTATGCGGATTGAGCGTCCGGAAGATGTGGGGCCGGCGCTGGAATTGGCCTTCTCCGACAAGCACAAGAACGATCTAGTGTTCATGGACTTCATCATCGACCCGACGGCCAACGTCTTCCCGATGGTGTCGGCCGGCAAGGGCCTGACCGATATGGTTCTGGCTGACGATCTGTAAGGAGACCCGAAATGCGACACATAATTTCCATTCTTCTGGAAAACGAATCGGGTGCCCTATCTCGTGTGGCTGGTCTATTCTCGGCACGGGGCTACAACATCCAGTCGCTCACCGTGGCACCGACGGAAGATCCGTCGTTGTCGCGGATGACGATGGTGACCTTTGGCGATGACGATATCGTCGAGCAGATCACCAAACAGCTCAACAAGCTGGTGGATGTCGTTAAGGTCATCGATCTGTCGGAGGCGCCGCACGTCGAGCGTGAACTGCTCATGATCAAGGTGCGGGCAACCGGTAAGGATCGTGAGGAGATGAAGCGTCTGGCCGATATCTTCCGCGGCAAGATTATCGATGTCACGGATTCGGCTTATGTCATCGAGCTGACCGGTACCTCGAACAAGCTGGATTCATTCATCGCAGCGATTGACCCAGTGCTGATTCTGGAAACTGTCCGTTCGGGTGTTTCCGGAATTGGTCGTGGCGACCGCATGCTAAAGGTCTGATTTTTTAAATTTAAGATTCACCGAATTTTTCCCGAAAGGAACATCATGAAGGTTTATTACGACAAAGACGCCGACCTCTCGCTGATCAAGGGCAAGCAGGTCACCATCGTTGGTTATGGTTCGCAGGGCCACGCGCACGCACAGAACCTCCGTGACTCGGGCGTAAACGTGACCGTTGCGCTGCGTAAGGGCGGCGCCTCGTGGGCCAAGGCTGAAGCCGCTGGTCTGAAGGTTGAAGAAATTGCAACGGCCGTCAAGAACGCCGATGTCGTCATGATTCTGCTGCCGGACGAAAATATTCCTGACGTCTACAACAAAGACATCGCGCCAAATATGAAGGCTGGTGCGGCGCTGGCCTTCGCCCACGGCTTCAACGTGCATTACAACCAGGTCGTGCCGCGCGCTGACGTGGATGTGATCATGGTGGCTCCGAAGGGCCCGGGCCATACCGTGCGTTCTGAATACCTCAAGGGCGGCGGTGTGCCGTCGCTGATCGCCATCTACCAGGACAAGACCGGCAAAGCCCGCGATATCGCGCTTTCGTACGCTGCTGCCAACGGTGGCACCAAGGGTGGCGTGATCGAAACTTCGTTCCGTGAAGAAACCGAAACCGATCTGTTCGGCGAACAGGCCGTGCTGTGTGGTGGTGCCGTTGAGCTGGTGAAGATGGGTTTTGAAACCCTGACCGAAGCGGGCTACGCTCCGGAAATGGCTTACTTTGAATGCCTGCACGAACTGAAGCTTATTGTCGACCTGATGTATGAAGGTGGCATTGCCAACATGAACTACTCGATTTCGAATAACGCCGAGTACGGTGAGTACGTCACCGGCCAACGCGTGATCGCCGAGCAGGCCCGTGAAGGCATGCGCGAGTGTCTGCGTAACATCCAGAACGGTGAATACGCCAAGCGCTTCATCTTGGAAGGTCGCACGAACTATCCGGAAATGACGGCCCGTCGTCGTCTGAACGCCGCGCACCCGATTGAAGTCGTGGGTGCAGAACTGCGTGCGATGATGCCGTGGATTGCCAAGAATAAGCTCGTTGACCAGACAAAGAACTGATCATGAGTTACCCGCATCCACTGCTGGCCAAGGAAGGCTGGCCCTTTATTGGATTGGCCGTGGGTGCGGCCGTTCTGGCATCAATTCTGGATAGCGGTCTGGCCTGGTTGCTCTGGCCAATCGCCATCTTTGTGGTTCAGTTCTTCCGCGACCCCCCTCGCGTGGTTGCTGGTGGCCCGAATAGTGTGGTTTCCTCGGCGGATGGTCGTGTCATCGTTGTGGCCGAAACGGATGACCCTTGGCTGAATCGTCGTGCGATTAAAGTCAGCGTTTTCATGAATGTGTTCAACGTTCATTCAAACCGTATCCCCACCGCTAGCGAAGTTGTCGGCAAATGGTACGTGGCCGGTAGCTTCCTCAATGCCGCACTGGACAAAGCCTCCGAGCATAACGAGCGGTGTGCGCTGCATTTGCGCACACCATCGGGCCAGGACATTACGTGCGTCCAGATTGCTGGCTTGGTAGCACGTCGTATTCTCAATTACGCCGAGATCGGTAACCAGTACAAGCCGGGCGAGCGTTATGGCTTCATTCGCTTCGGCTCCCGCGTTGATTTCTATCTGCCGCTGAACGCTCAGGTTAAAGTCGGCATCGGCGATAAGGTGTATGCTTCATCCACGGTCATTGCCGAACTGGATCAAGCTGCGTAATTCACCCCGCCGAATGCTGAACGAAAAGAAACCGCGCAAATCTCTCTTTAATCCGGACGTTAAGCGTCGGGGGATTTATATCCTTCCAAACCTGTTTACGACGGGCGCGTTGTTTGCCGGTTTTTATGCCATCGTTCAGGCCATGAATGGGGCCTATGAGCAGGCCGCTGTGGCCGTATTTGTCGCCATGGTGTTAGATGGCTTAGATGGCCGCGTTGCCCGCATGACCAAAACTCAAAGCGCTTTTGGCGCCGAATATGACTCGCTGGCCGATATGGTGTCGTTTGGCGCCGCACCGGCGCTCATTGTGTATGAATGGGCATTACGTGGCATGGGCAAATTCGGCTGGATGGCAGCGTTTCTGTACTGTGCCGGTGCGGCCTTGCGTCTGGCGCGTTTCAATACCACCCTGGAAACGGGCGACAAACGTTACTTTCAGGGCTTGCCCAGCCCGGCGGCGGCCGCGCTAGTTGCTGGCTTTATCTGGGTCATGGGTGACCTTGGTTTAGCCGGGCCGGATGTGGCCTGGATTGCGGCACCTCTGACCATCTTTGCCGGCGTTACCATGGTGACTAGCGTCAAGTTCTATTCGTTCAAAGACATTAACCTCCGTAAGAGTGTGCCCTTCGTGGTGGTCGCCGCTTTTGCCCTGGCCTTGGCCTTGATTTCAAGCTACCCGCCGGGTTGGTTATTCGGGTTTTTCCTGGTTTATTCGCTGTCGGGTTATGTGTTGGCGGTACTACACAATCGTAAGGGTGGCAAAATCGTCAAGCCGCAGCGCTTGCAACCCCCTGCCCAAGAGTAAGTCGATGCGCGTGGGTTCGCGCAGTCAGGTCGCTCGGGCAAGCGGGTTTACCCTCATCGAGCTGTTGATCGTCATGGTCGTCGTGTCGGTCCTTGCTGCAATTGCCTACCCGAGCTATAGCAGTCACATGAAGCGAAGTTACCGTGCCGATGCCCGGGCTGAATTGCTGCGTATGCAGCTGGCGATTGAAAAGCAGCGACTGACCACGCTGGGAGAGCAACCGTCCCTGCCATCCGGATGGGTGACGGCGCCACCCGTGGCAAAGCATTATCAGCTGAGTCTACAGCCCGGTATCTCGCAGGAGTATGTATTAACAGCACGCGCACTGGCCGGCGATGGCCAGATGGAGGATCGACAGGGTGACGTTTCCTGTGCCGTGCTCACCCTCCGCACTCAGGGCCTGGATACCAGTTATGAGCCGGCGGCCTGCTGGCAGTAATCTGCAGCACCAGCGGGGGATCTCGCTGGTTGAAACACTGGTCGCGATGGTACTGGGCCTTCTGGTGTTAGGGGCAGTCTTGCAGCTCACAAACCGCCTCGTCGAGGGCAATACGGCGGCTATTCAGCTGGCCCGCCTGGAGCAGGATACGCGGACGGTGATGGATATCATTGTTCAGGATGTTCGCCGCGCTGGGCAATTTCCGGAGGCCGCGGGCGACCTAGGACAGACGCAGACCTTCTTGCAAGACCAGCCGGGCGCATGGCTGATTGATGGCGAGGCCGTCCAATCGGGTAAATCAGGGAGTGCACTGGCCTATCAGTACCGTGAGTCCGATGGAAAGCTTGTTCAGGCACGATTTTCACTCGACGCCAAGAATGGTGCAGTCCAGATGCATACCGGGTCGGCTTCGGCGGCGGAGACGATTACTGATGCCACCTTCATGACCGTGACCGAACTGCGCTTTGTGCCCCATCTCGTGGTCAGCAAAGCTGGCACACCCCAAGCCCTACAGGCATCACAATTGATGTTGGAGGTTTATTTGCGCACCCGCTTGAAATCGGATGCTGCGACCGTCCGTGAACTAACGGATTATGTGATGGTGCGTAATTCTCATCTGGGCTTGGTCCGATGAGGCTGTACCCGGAAGCTAACAGACAGCAGGCAGGACTGGGTGTTTTACCTATTGCACTGATTCTTCTGGCGGCCGCCTCACTGATCCTGCTTTTTTCCCAGAAGAACTTCCTGGTGGATATGCGAATCACGCAGAACGCCTATGGCAGCCGCCTGGCTTATGCCGCGGCAGATTCTGGTCTGACCTTGGCGATATCGCAACTGAATGACCCGGAACAACGCAAATCCATTCTGGCGGAGACCAAAGGAAATGGATTCTATGATGCGATTACCCGACCGATATTCAAAGAAGCCCTGGGTGATCGTGTTGAAACAACCGTCCAGCTCAAGGGCGAATCGCTTGGTGCCGCTGATATCCGGCTGAAAATTCACAGTACGGGCTGCGTTGCAGATTGTGCACGTGGTCGTGCTGCGGTGTCGCAGATCATTGCATTGCGGGGTGGTATCCACCAGATACCATTTGCCACGGTATCAGCCCGTGGAGCTCTGGACATCAGTGGCCCGGTAACGATCACCAACCTCTCGACAGGTGTGCGCGGCATGCTGATGCATGCCGGTGGTGCCATTGCCCATGATGAAACTGTGCAAAGACAGGTCCCCACCGGCGTCAATCCGGATCAGGCAGAAGTGGCTAATGATGCCCGCTATGCTAAAACCTCAGGGGACGACTTTTTCCAGCAATGGTTCGGCGCGGATAAAGCCTTTATCCAGAGGCAGTCGACTCGGGTGGCTTGTCAGGGTGAATGTGGCGCCAGTGTCGCAGGTATTGGTCAGCGCCTCATCTGGCTGGAGGGGGATGCGCGCTTAGGCAATGGCGTGATCGGATCAGCGGCCGCCCCTGTGATTATCATCGCGACCGGCAATTTGCAGATTGCCGGAGGTGCTCGTATTACGGGAATGGTCTACAGCATGGCCGCACTGACCCGAGTGCAGATGAGCAACGGGGTGCTTGATGGTGCCCTCATTGCCGAGAATTCGTTGGTTATCAGTCAGGGGGGATTCTTGAGTTACAACCCGGGGGTGCTCCAGCGGGCTCAATCTCAGCTTGGAGTATTTGTCCCGGTTCCCGGTAGCTGGAGTGACGGCGAATGAATGCCATACCCCAAAAGAGCCAACACAAAGACGAAACAGGTTTTAGCTTGATTGAAGTGCTGGTAGCCCTGGTCATTCTGGGGGTAGGGCTCATGGGACTGGCCCGGTTGCAGCTCTATCTGCTGGCCGGCTCGGCAGATACGGTAGCGATGGATCATGCGGTTCGGCTGGCCAATGAGCAGCTGGAAACGTTGCGCTTTATGCGTTGGACGGGCGGTACGCCCACCGGTGGTGCCGATGAGATTCGTAAGCAGGGGCTGGCATTCCGTCGAGACTGGCAGGTTGTTTGCAACTCAGCCCAGCCTGCATCACCCTGCCGTGCGCAGGTCGTATTGCATTGGAGAGAGCCGCGAGGCGATGCGTCGTCACCAGAGCGTCAACTTGTGGTTGAGGGCTATCTGGCGGGTAATTCAGCCGTAGCAGAAGCTTGGCTGGTTCAGTACGGTGCGCCAGGACGTGAACCATTGCCGTGATTTTTGGAGATTTTGCTATAATCCGCGCCTTGGAGCCGCTGTAGCTCAGTCGGTAGAGCAGCGCATTCGTAATGCGAAGGTCACCAGTTCGATTCCGGTTAGCGGCACCATCTCCATTTAAAGCCTCGACTCAGGTCGGGGCTTTTTTCATGATCGCATTCTGGCTAATGCGCCCCCTTGGCATCGGCCCGGGATTTATAAAAGGTGATCGGGCTGGCTGCGGCCGCATTCAGAACGCTGCGTTTGATCTTGCCCATGACATGCATTTCGCAGGGCTTGCAGTCAAAGCGCAGGGTCAGTTTTTCCTTACCGTTAATCAGTTGTAATGGTTCGGCGCGAACCGTACCCTGGACGCCAGTCACCCCTTTGGTCTGCTTGGGGCAGAGGTTGAGCGAGAAGCGCACACAGTGTTTGGTGATCATCAGGCTGACTTCGCCTTCTTCTTGATGAGCCTCATAGGCGGCAGCAATGATGTTGACGCCGTGCTTGGCATAAAAATCGCGTGCCTTATGATTGAAGACATTTGCCAGATAACTGAGGCTATCCTCAGGATAGGGCACTGGCAGTTCGGCAGGTATGGCCCGCGGTAAGCATTGCCAGGCTTCGGATCGGTTGCGTTCCAGTGTCTCAATCGCCTGCCGCCGGAGTGTGTTCAACTGCGAGGCGGGGATAAACCAGGGTTGGCTGAGATTGATTGAAAGGCTCATGGGGTTGAAAATTGTGTCGCCTAAGCGCTGAAGGCTCTCGCGGATCTTGTTCTCGGACTGTGCAGGATGATTGGCAATTTCGAAAGGACCGACCAGAGCCGCCTGTCCGCTATGGCCATCTTCATCCATGACTTCAAGCCTCACACCTTCTCCGTCGTCAATCAGGGCGATGTAAAGCCCGATCAGCCGTTCCGCCGATTTTTTGTCCAGCGTCCGTGTCCATTGCATATCGCGATTTCGATTGACGTGTACCTCGGGGCGCAGATCCTTGAATCCGGCCATGGGGTCTTTGGGCCAGAGTCTCCAGATGCCAGGTTCGGTGGTTGCTTCAGCACGATTGATTTGTAAGCCGACCAGATTTTTCTGGAGATCGTAGTAGCAGAGTCCGTCGCCATTATTCAGTTGGATAGAAGGACTATCCGTTGTCAGTTCGAGATGGTCTGATCGCACTTTGCTGACCCAGCCAATGGGCTGCCCCGGATTCTTGGGGGTATCAAAGGCGCCAATATCCTCTTTACGCCCTTGAACAAAGTAATCGGTGAATTCGCGATTGAAGTTCTGATTCGGGTCTGGGGTAAAGCTGAAGGTGCTATGACCGCTGGAACTCCGGGCGAGTTCGGGGCGTTCTTCGAGTATTTCGTCGAGCAGCAGGCGGTAATGCGCAGTAATGTTTTTAACGTAGGCCATGTCCTTGTAGCGGCCTTCGATCTTGAAGCTGCGGATACCGGCGTCAATAAGGGCGCGCAGGTTCTCACTCTGGTTGTTATCTTTCATCGAAAGCACGTGTTTGTCGTGCGCGACGATACGGCCTTGGGCATCTTTGACTTCATAGGGGAGCCGGCATGCCTGAGAGCAATCTCCCCGGTTTGCACTCCGTCCGGTATGGGCGTGGCTGATGTAACAAAGGCCGCTATAAGCAACGCATAGAGCGCCGTGAATGAAAAACTCCAGAGCGGCACGACCCGGGGCGTCTTTGGGACCAAGGGCGGCATCAATGCCAGCAATCTGGGGCAGGGTCAGTTCCCGCGCCAGAACGATCTGTGAGAGGCCGCAATCCTGAAGGAATCGGGCTTTTTCGGGAGTGCGGATGTCGGTCTGGGTGCTGGCATGGAGCTGGATAGGGGGCAGATCAAGTTCAAGTAGCCCCATATCCTGAATGATTAGTGCGTCAACGCCGGCGTCATAAAGTTGCCAGGCCAGTCTGCGGGCGGGCTCCAGTTCATCATCTCGCAAAATGGTATTGAGCGTGACAAAAATCCGGGTGTTAAAACGGTGGGCATACTGGGTGAGTCGGGCAATCTCCCGAACCGTATTGTCGGCCGCAGCACGTGCGCCAAAAGACGGGCCGCCTATGTAGACGGCATCAGCCCCGTGAATGATGGCCTCAATACCAATATCGGCATCTCGGGCAGGGGCAAGGAGCTCTAGTTGGTTCGGTTGCATGGGCGTTATGATAGCGCTTCACCATCCCGGAGGTCTTTATGAGCGCAGTTCCCTTTGTCTTGCCCGAACCGACGAGGGAGGAAGTTGATGCCCTTCGAGGTTCCATTCTGCTGGAGTTCGGGATCAACGAATGCCCGCACTGCCAGTTGGCGCAACCACTGATTGCCGATGCACTCCGCCGTCATCCCGAGGTCAAGCACCTGCGCATTGAGGATGGCAAAGGCCGTCGTCTGGGCCGCTCTCTTAGCGTGAAGCTCTGGCCGGCGCTGATTTTTATGAAAAACGGGCATGAAATGGCGCGCGTGCTACGCCCAACCACCCAAGCCGACGTCGACGCCCTTTTCTAGCGCTGATGGCGTGCGCCAGAGGCAGGGCCTCTAACGGATAAAGTTTTTAAGCACGGTGCGGAACTGGGGCGTATCGGCACGGTGGAGCCACTCAAAGGCCACCATTTCCCGTGAGACGATCTGGGCGCCGTGTTGCTGCATCCGCTGAAGCGCCAGGGCTTTGTCGCGGGGGTGCCGGGAGCCCACAGCCTCCTCAACGACCGCGACATCACGGCCGGCGGCCAGAAGGCCCAGAACAGTCTGTTGGACACACACATGGGACTCCGTGCCGCAGACCACCCATTGTTTCCGTTCGGCGTGCGGGTGGCTGAGCAGATTGCCCTCGGCCACTGCTGAAAAGTGGATCTTTTCCAGCGTTTCTTCGGGGTTGATCCGATCGGCAACTGCTGCTGTCGTGTCGCCTACCCCCTGGGGATAATGCACCGTCACCAGCACGGGCACGCCGAGTTCCCGGGCGACACCGAGCAGCCAGACGGTATTGTCGACGACCTGCTCACCCCCATGAATCGCCGGTAGCAGGCGCTCCTGCAGATCGATGATGAGCAAAATTGAACGTTGGGCATCGAGTTTCATGACAGATTCCTTGCAGACGGCATAGGGATAATGCCCGAAGCTATTGAACTTATAGGCAAAAACAATTGCCAGCAGCGCATCTAGGGCTTATATTACAGCCCATGTCTGCAATGTTCACAATGCTTCTTGCCGAATCTGTCGCTGCCTTGAGGGCCATCTCGGGTGGTCGGGCGACCTATTGGCTGCATTTGCTGCTGGGCGCTCGTCCACTGCTGCGCGTGGCGCGCACAGACTAAACCCCACCCCCATTGCCAAAGACTTTGCCGGATAAATACGGCAAGGTGTCCCGAATATCCCGAAAGAGTTCGGGTTGGGTCCCAGATGACCTGACCTTCAGGAGCCTGAAATGAAAAAAGACCAGTTAATCATTTTTGACACGACGCTTCGCGACGGCGAGCAAAGCCCGGGTGCGTCCATGACCAAGGACGAAAAGATTCGCGTGGCCCGTCAGCTGGAACGCATGCGCGTGGATGTCATCGAAGCCGGCTTTGCCGCGGCATCGCCTGGCGATTTCGATTCGATTCATGCGATTGCTCAGGCGGTTCGTGAGTCGACGGTCTGCTCGCTGGCGCGTGCTAATGAAAACGACATCCGTCGTGCCGGAGAAGCCATTGCGCCTGCTCCGCGCAAGCGTGTCCATACCTTTATTGCGACCAGCCCCATTCACATGGAGAAAAAGCTTCGCATGACGCCCGATCAGGTCGTTGAGCAGGCGGTCAAAGCTATCGGTTGGGCCCGCCAATATACCGATGACGTCGAGTTTTCAGCAGAAGATGCCGGACGCTCCGAAATTGATTTCCTCTGCCGTGTCTTTGAGGCCGTGATCAAGGCAGGCGCCACCACGCTCAATGTGCCGGACACCGTGGGTTACAACGTGCCAGGTCAGTATGCCGAGACCATTCGTCAGCTCATCGAGCGGGTACCGGGTTCGGACAAGGTGGTCTGGTCGGTGCATTGCCACAATGATCTCGGTTTGGCAGTGGCCAATTCGCTGGCCGCCGTGATGGCGGGTGCCCGTCAGGTGGAATGCACGGTCAATGGCTTGGGTGAGCGTGCCGGTAATGCCTCGTTGGAAGAGGTGGTGATGGCTGTGCGAACACGTGCCGACATCTTCCCGGTTGAAACCCGGATCGATACAACCCAGATCGTGCCCGCTTCCAAGCTGATTTCGCAGATTACCGGCTATCCAGTCCAGCCGAACAAGGCCATTGTCGGTGCGAATGCCTTTGCTCACGAATCAGGGATTCACCAGGATGGTGTGCTCAAGCATCGCGAAACCTACGAGATCATGCGCGCCGAAGATGTGGGCTGGGCACAAAATAAACTTGTGCTTGGCAAGCACTCTGGTCGTAACGCCTTTAAATCCCGATTGACGGAGCTCGGTGTAGTTCTGGATAGCGAAGAGGCTTTGAATGCTGCGTTCGCCCGGTTCAAGGAACTGGCGGATAAGAAACATGAGATTTTCGATGAAGATCTTCAAGCGCTTTTGTCCGATGAAGCGGTGACACCAGAAACCGAACACTACAAACTGACCTACTCCCAGGTAACCTCGGAGACCGGTGAAACGCCGTTGGCTCGTTTGACGCTGTCGGTGGGCGGGGAAGAAAAGAAGGCAGAATCGACGGGTTCGGGCCCAGTCGATGCCACCTTCAAGGCGATTGAATCGGTGCTGAACAGCGGAAGTGAACTGTTGCTCTTCTCGGTGAATAACATCACCTCCGGGACGGATGCCCAGGGCGATGTCACGGTTCGCCTTGCCAAAGGTGGCCGTGTGGTCAATGGCAGCGGTGCCGATACCGATATCGTCATTGCCTCGGTCAAGGCTTACCTGAATGCGCTGAATCGTCTGCACAACGAGCCGGCCAAACTGAATCCGCAGGAAGGGGTCTAAGGTCGCATTATGTCGAATACTGTCAAGAACAAAATTGACTTGCCGGTCACGGACGATGTCCGTATTGCCGCTATCAGTGAACTGGCTCCGCCTGCGGCGGTACTGGAAGCGTTTCCGGTCAATGCGGCCGTTGCCCAGCGGGTAACGGCCGCCCGTCAAGCTATTCATCGGGTGCTGCATGGTGCGGATGATCGCCTGGTCGTCGTGATTGGACCTTGCTCCATTCATGATACCGAGATGGCTCTGGATTACGCACGTCGGCTGGCAGTGGAGGCCGAACGTCTTGCGGAAGATCTGCTGATCGTGATGCGCGTCTACTTTGAAAAGCCCCGGACGACTGTTGGCTGGAAGGGGCTCATTAACGATCCGCACCTCGATGATAGTTTTGATATCAACGAGGGATTGCGCCGTGCCCGCAAGCTGCTACTAGATGTGAATACGTTGGGTTTGCCATGCGCGACCGAGTTCCTGGATATGATCACGCCACAGTACGTGGCGGATCTGATCAGCTGGGGGGCAATTGGTGCCCGTACGACGGAATCCCAGGTGCACCGCGAACTGGCCTCGGGTTTGTCGTGTCCGGTAGGTTTCAAGAACGGTACGGACGGCAATATCAGGATTGCCATGGATGCAATCCGCTCTGCCCAATCACCGCACCATTTTCTTTCGGTGACTAAGTCTGGCCATGCGGCGATTGTGCAAACGGTCGGCAATGAGGATTGTCACGTCATTCTGCGGGGTGGCAAGGCCCCCAACTATGATGCGGCGAGTGTAGACGCAGCCTGTACCGAGATGGCGAAGGCCGGTGTGCCGGCCCGACTGATGATCGATTTTTCGCATGGCAATAGCCGCAAGGAATATCAGCGTCAGATGGAAGTGGCCGCTGATGTCGCTGCTCAGCTAGCAGCCGGAGAGAATCGTATTATGGGCGTGATGGTGGAATCACACATCAAGGCCGGTCGCCAGGATCTGCTGCCGGGTAAGCCCTTGGTCTATGGTCAGAGCATTACCGATGCCTGTATCCATTGGGAAGATAGTGTGATGTTGCTTGACCAGTTGGCAGAGGGTGTACGCCAGCGGCGTCTTACCTTAGCCGATCGCTGATTGACATAAGCCCAACAAAAAGAAGCCCGATCCGTGTTGATCGGGCTTCTTTTTTGGGTGGCCCAACAGGATCTATTTACCGGGATGCTTCCAGAGGATGTCCCCGTTACCGCCGGCATGATTCAGTGTTCGGCCAATCACAAAGAGCAGGTCGGACAACCGGTTCAGGTACTGGCGGGCATGATCAGAAACAGCTTCGTTATGGCCGAGATGGACGATCGAGCGCTCGGCGCGGCGACAGATAGTTCGTGCCAGATGCGCCAAAGCAGCAGGTCGGGTCCCCCCGGGTAGGATAAACTCTTTGAGCGGGGTCAGCTGGTCGTTCAGTGATTCCGCCCAGGATTCGAGTTGTGCTACATGCGCTTCAGTAATACTCTTGTGACCGGGAATGCAGATTTCGCCTCCGAGATCAAAGAGATGGTTCTGCACAGTGAGCAAAGAATCCCGAATCGAAGCCGTGCTTTCCGGAAATGGTTCGGCCAGGAGAACACCGATGGCCGAGTTCAGCTCGTCGATTTCACCCAGGGTATCAATCCGGGGGCTGTCTTTGCCAACGCGCGAACCATCGCCTAAACCCGTGGTGCCGCCATCGCCGGTGCGAGTAACGATTTTGCTCAGTCGATTTCCCATGAGGTTCTCCTCAGGTGGTTGATTTTTTGGCACCGCCCAACAGAGCAGCCACCATGCGTGTTGGGCGACGATGGGATGTCGTCAGTCCGGTTTTGGCAGAGGTCGCGCCGGCAGTTGTCTGTGCGTCAGCGGAAGAGTTGGGTTCGTAGGGCTTGGTGAAATCAAAGCCATCGGCGGCCACCTTTTTCAACCGTGGCGGTGTATAAGCAACAGCCGTTGATGTCAGTCGGCTACCGCGGTCGCGGTCTTTTTCCACGCGATCATTCCGTGGTCGTTCGCGCCGACCATCATTCTCGCGGCGGTCCGTCCGCTCGGCGCGATCAAAGCGGGGTTTTTCCCAGTCTTGCGTCCGCTGTGTATTCAGCGCGCTGCGATCGCGTTTCTTGCCCGAAGGCGGGTATTCCCAATCTGGCTCGGGTTCAAAGCCCGGGCAGATGTTCTGCGTGATCGGTTTCTTAATAAGTTTTTCGATATCCGCCAGATAACCGGTTTCATCTGCACAGACCAGGGAGACCGCATTTCCCAGATTGCCGGCGCGCCCCGTTCGGCCAATGCGATGGACGTAGTCTTCTGGGGTGTGGGGCAGCTCGTAATTGACGACGAAAGGGAGTTCCTCAATATCGATGCCACGTGCGGCGACATCCGTCGCCACTAGGGTCTGGATCTCGCCGTTCTTGAAGGCATTCAGTGCTTTCATCCGCTCGGATTGGGATTTGTCACCGTGGATGGCGTCGGCCTTGATGCCCGCATGGCCCAAGGCGCGTGCCAGTCGGCCGCAGCCCTGTTTGGTGCGGACAAAGACCAGAACCTGGGTTAAGGAGCCGGTCCGCAGCAGGTTGACCAGTAGGGGCAGCTTGCGGTGCTCGGCCACCGGATAAACCTGGTGGGTAATCGTTTCGGACACACTGTTACGGCGGGCGACCTCGATGAACTCGGGGTTTTGCAGCATTGTGTCGGCCAGTTTCTGGATTTCGGTCGAGAACGTGGCCGAGAACAGTAGCCCTTGGCGGGTCTTGGGGAGTAGATTGAGAATGCGCTGTACATCGGGAATAAAGCCCATGTCCAGCATGCGGTCAGCCTCGTCAAGCACAATCGCTTGAACGGAGTGCAGGCTCACGGCTTTTTGTTCCACGAGATCCAGAAAGCGACCCGGTGTTGCCACCAGAAATTCCACGCCCAGTTTGAGCTCGGCAATTTGCGGCTTGATGTCGGTGCCCCCATAAACGCAGGCAATACGGTAGGGCAGATATTTACCGTAGGTCTTCAGATTGTCATAAACCTGAATGGCCAGTTCGCGAGTAGGGGTGAGAATCAGCGCCCGAACCGGATGCTTGGCCGGCGAGGTACTGGTGTTGGCATAAGGGAGTAGCCGTTGCAGCAGTGGGAGGCAGAAGGCGGCGGTTTTGCCGGTGCCGGTTTGGGCACAGGCCTTCAGGTCACGCCCTGTTAATACCGCTGGTATGGCGGCAGCCTGGATGGGGGTAGGCGTGGTATAGCCGGTGTCAGCAATGGCCCGCATGATGGCGGGATCGAGCCCCAGATCAGCAAATTTCGGAGGTGCTGCGATTTCAGCGACAAGCGATTCGGTATTTTCCGGCAGAGGCGTTGCAGGGGCGATTTTTGCTAATTCCGTGTTTGTTTCATTCATGGGCTGATTATACACAGCGCCACTCCCAGAATTGGCCTTTAAATCCGTATAATTCAGGGTTTTGGAGCGTTTTTACAGGCTCCACCTTGGATGAATTTACACATTAGGGACGTTTATGTTCGCAAAGCACCTGAGTCACACGATGAAAAACCCCGTCCGTTCAATACTTGCCCTAGGGCTCATGTTTGCATCGGTAACAGCGATGGCTAAGACCGAGCTTACGATGGCGCATCAGCTTGAGGGGCATCAGGCGCGAGAACTGGAAAAACTGGTGGGTGGTTTTAACGCAGGCAATGCGGACATTGAGGTACGCCTGATTAAACGCGTGCCGAATGGAAAACCATCGGTGTTGAATCTGGCAACTCGCACAGACTTGGCGCATTACCTGGGTAAAGCTGATGCCTATGTTCCGGTCGAAAAGCTGTTGTCGGATAACAAGGTCAAGTTTAACCCAAAAAACATCGCCGAGCCGCTTCGAGATGCTGTGACAGTCAAGGGCCAGATTCAGGCCCTACCAGTCGCCTTTACGACCCCCTTGCTGTTCTGGAACAAGGCACTCTTTGAAGAGTCTGGCCTGGATCCGAACAAACCGCCAAAGACCTGGGAAGAGCTGCAGGATATTTCGGGCAAGCTGAAGTCCCGCTGTTCATACACCACTTCCTGGCCGGTCTGGGTGCACATTGATAACGTCTCGGCTTGGGCTGGAGCGCCGACCGTAACAACGGATGGTAAGCTGGCCTTTAACACGCTCATCCAGGTTCGCCATCTGGCCCGCCTGACCTCGTGGTACAAGACCGAGTACTTCACGAGTTATGGCTTCAATAACGAAGCTGATGCGCACTTCATTAACGGTGAGTGCGGCATGATCACGACCAATGAAGAGATGGTCTCTGAGCTGCAGGCATCGCGTAAGTTTGAGTATGGTGTCACCTCATTGCCAGTTATTGATGACAATACCGGCGCACCCTTTAATACGCTGGCTGCGGGTGGGGCCATCTGGGTGGGTCAGGGTCACAGCAAGGACGAATACAAGGCCGCCGCCAAGTTTCTCGAATACACGCTCACACCCTTAACGCAGTTGAGTATTGCCCGTCAGGGGGGGTATCTGCCCCTGACGCCTGCCGCCCAGGCGGGTGCCCAAAGTAAGCTGCTGCGAGATGACCTGCAGGCTCAGGATTTAGGGCTGGCTAATGTCATGAAGCCCGCTGCTGCTGGTGCCACAGTGGGGTGGATCTCGTTCAACCCACAGCTGCGTCGTATTGTTGAAGAAGAGATGGAAGCTGTCTTCCTTGGCAAGAAGCCAGCCAAGACAGCACTTGATAGTGCTGTGGCTCGTGGACAAGCGGTATATCAGCCTGTGGCCACCACGGCGAAAAAATCGTGCAAGGGACGTAAGGGGTGCCGTTAATTGGCATCTTTCGATTGACTCGACATATCCGACCAGTATTAGGATCACCTCGTTATGAAAAGCGCCGAAATCCGGAACAAGTTTCTCCGTTTCTTTGAATCGAAGGGGCATACCATTGTGCCCTCTAGCTCACTGGTGCCGGGCAATGACCCGACATTGCTCTTTACTAACTCTGGCATGGTGCAGTTCAAGGATGTGTTTCTAGGGCAGGACAAACGTCCGTACACGCGCGCAACATCCTCCCAGCGGAGTGTGCGTGCCGGGGGCAAGCATAACGACCTGGAAAATGTCGGCTATACCGCACGCCATCACACCTTCTTTGAAATGCTGGGGAACTTCAGCTTCGGTGATTACTTCAAACGGGATGCGATCCAGTTTGCCTGGGAATTACTGACGGGTGTCTATGGCCTGCCCAAAGAAAAGTTATGGGTTACGGTCTATCAGGAAGATGATGAAGCTTACGACATCTGGAATAAGGAAGTCGGCGTGCCGGCAGAGCGCATCATCCGCATTGGCGATAACAAGGGTGCCCGTTACGCCTCAGACAATTTCTGGCAGATGGCTGATACCGGACCGTGTGGTCCGTGTACCGAAATTTTCTACGACCATGGTCCGGATATCTGGGGTGGCCCCCCGGGGTCACCTGAAGAGGATGGTGATCGCTATATCGAAATCTGGAACCTGGTGTTCATGCAGTACAACCGGGATGAAGCCGGTGTCCTGCACCCGTTGCCGCGCCCCTGTGTCGATACCGGTATGGGTCTGGAGCGAATCGCTGCGGTATTGCAACATGTGCATAGCAACTACGAAATCGATCTCTTCCAGAATCTGATCGCCGCGGCTCAGAAGGCCGTGATCAAATCGGGCGGCGAGGCAGCGATGGATGCGGCCTCACTGAAGGTGATTGCCGATCACATCCGCGCCTGCGCTTTTCTGATTGTCGATGGCGTTATTCCAGGCAATGAAGGCCGCGGTTACGTGCTGCGCCGTATTGTCCGCCGTGCGATTCGTCATGGTTACAAGCTCGGTGCGCGCACCCCGTTCTTTAATACGCTGGTCGCGGCGCTGGTTGCCGAAATGGGCGAGGCCTATCCGGAGCTGGCGCGTGCTGAACAGCGTGTCACCGACATTCTGCGCCTGGAAGAGGAGCGCTTCTTCGAGACCATCGCTCATGGCATGGAGATTTTGGATGGTGCCCTGTCAAGCCTGCCCGAGGCCGGCATGCTGGATGGTGAAACCGCCTTCAAGCTTCATGATACCTATGGTTTCCCGCTGGATCTGACGGCCGATGTTTGTCGTGAACGTGGTTACCGAGTGGATGAAGCAGGCTTTGATGCAGCGATGACGCGCCAGCGTGAGCAGGCACGGGCAGCGGGCAAATTCACTATGGCGGCCGCATTGTCTTACGATGGCCCGGAAACGCAGTTTGAAGGCTATGCGCTGCTGGCGACGGAATCAACCATCATCGCACTTTACAAAGATGGTATCGCCGTTAACAGCCTTTCAGCGGGTGAGACCGGCGTGGTCGTTCTTGATAAAACACCCTTCTATGCAGAATCGGGCGGCCAGGTCGGCGATGATGGCATCCTTACGTCAGTGCATGGCGAATTCCTGGTTGAAGACACCCAGAAGATTCAGGCACAGGTCTTTGGCCATCATGGGACTCTGCGCCAGGGCTCGCTTAGCGTGGGCAACACCGTGGATGCCCGGGTTAATGTGCAAGACCGTGAACGCACCATGCGCAATCATTCGGCGACGCACCTGATGCATAAAGCGCTGCGTGAAGTCCTGGGTGAGCACGTTCAGCAGAAGGGCTCGCTGGTGGATCCGGAAAAGACCCGTTTCGACTTTGCCCACAATGCGCCGATGACCATGGAGCAGATTTGCGCGGTTGAAGATCTGGTGAATCGTGAAATCATCCGCAACCTGCCAACGGAAGCCCGTGAGATGGCCATCGAAGATGCCCAGAAGCTGGGCGCCATGATGCTGTTTGGCGAGAAGTATGGTGATAGCGTGCGCGTGCTGGATATTGGTACTTCACGTGAATTGTGTGGAGGAACGCACGTGACACGCACCGGCGATATTGGCTTGTTTACGATCCTCGCCGAATCGGGTGTGGCGGCAGGGGTGCGTCGTGTTGAGGCGCTGACCGGTGATTATGCCCTGGCCGCCGTTCAGTTCCGCCGTCAGGCACTTAACGAAGTGGCTGGGTTGATGAAGTGCAAACCGGCGGAATTGCCCACACGCGTCAATGCCCTTATTGAGGGACAGAAGGCGCAGGAAAAAGAATTAAACCGCCTGCAATCCAAGTTGGCAGCAGCTCAGGGTGGCGACCTCGCCAGCAAGGCCAAACAGGTGAATGGTGTTTCTGTTCTGGCGGTGAAGCTCGAGGGCGTCAGCGGTGCCGCGCTGCGTGAAACACTGGATCAGCTCAAGGATCAGCTCAAGTCAGGTGTCATCGTGCTGGGCGTTGCCGAGGGGGATAAGGTCTCCCTGATTGCCGGTGTGACACCGGATCTGGTTGACCGTTTCAAGGCGGGCGAGCTCGTCAACCATGTTGCCTCACAGGTCGGCGGCAAAGGCGGTGGCCGTCCGGATATGGCGCAGGCGGGCGGCACACAGCCCGCCAATCTGGCGAATGCTTTGGCATCGGTCGATGCCTGGGTAGGTGCCAAATAATGCGATGCTTACGTGGGTTAGCGGTTGGGGTGCTCGGCCTCTGTGCGACGACGATGGTCGTGGCCGACGATGCGGCTTCCACGCCGGATCGGGCGCCGATCACTGCTAAAACGGTTAATGGCGATGAGGTGCTACTGTTTCCTAATGGTCGTTGGGAGTTCGTGAACACCACGAAAGCCGCCGAGGCCAAAAAGGTGGCGGCTCAGTTCCCTGAAAATCAGGGCTGCCCGGCAGGCACCCAGGGTGGTTTGTTCGGGATTGGTCGTTGTATCAAGCCTGGTGATAAAGACTACAACCGCCGGAGCCTGAGCGGTAAGTAAGGCCATCCGGGAGGACACCAACCTCCCGGTCGTTCAGAAGGGCAGTTTCAGATCCGGGCGAACCTTGCTGAGGACGCGGCGGAATTCACCCTGAATTCGGGTTAGCGCCTCGGGTGTGTCGGCTTCAAAACGCAGAACGACCACCGGCGTGGTGTTCGATGGGCGGGCGAGGCCAAAGCCATCGTCATATTCCACACGCAGGCCATCAATCGTAATCACATCGCGGGCACCCGGGAAGTCTGGCGCAACAGCCAGCTCGGCCATGAGTGCATGCGGTTCGCCTTCTTTCATGCTGATGTTGAGTTCTGGCGTGCTCTGGCTATTGGGCAGGCTCTTCAGAACCGGGTTCGCATCCGGGGCGCGCGATAGAATTTCGAGCAAGCGCGCGCCAGTGTAGAGGCCATCATCAAAGCCGAACCAGCGTTCCTTGAAAAAAACGTGGCCGCTCATCTCGCCGGCCAGAGGTGCGCCGGTTTCCTTGAGCTTGGCCTTGATGAGCGCATGGCCTGTTTTCCACATCAGTGGTTGACCGCCAGCGGTACGGATAGCATCGCCCAGAAGACGCGAGCATTTCACATCAAAAATGATCGGGGCGCCCGGGCAGCGCGAAAGCACGTCCTGGGCGAACAGCATCATCTGGCGGTCCGGAAAAATAACTTCTCCATCTTTGGTGACAACGCCAAGTCGGTCGCCGTCGCCGTCAAAGGCGAGGCCAATTTCGGCATCTGATTTTTTGACCTCAGAGATCAGGTCTTCAAGATTTTCCGGTTTGGATGGATCCGGATGATGGTTCGGGAAGGTGCCATCAATGTCGCAATACATGGGAATGATCTTGCAGCCCATACGTTTAAAGAGTTCGGGTGCCAGCTCTCCGGCTACGCCATTGCCACAGTCAACGCCGATGGTCATCGGGCGGGCGAGTTTCACATCACCCACAATCTTGTCCAGATAGGCCGTTCTGACATCGGCCGTGCGCAGGGTACCCGGTTGATCAGCCCAGTGCACATTGCCCGCTTCAATGCGTTGCTTGAGTGCCTGTATCGCATCACCCGCCAGCGTATTGCCGGCGATGACCATCTTGAGGCCGTTGTAATCCGGTGGGTTATGGCTGCCGGTGACCGAGACGCAGGAATAGGTTTCGAGCTCGAAGGCGGCAAAATAAGTCACCGGAGTCGGCACGCAGCCGACATCAATGGCATCGACTCCCGCAGCGATGATCCCCTCCTGGAGTGCTTTGGACAAGGTCGGACCAGAGAGACGGCCATCGCGGCCAACGGCGATGGCCTGGACACCCTGTTCACGCGCCAGCGTGCCAAGCCCCAGGCCAACGGCTCGAACAACCTCGGGGGTTAGCGTGTCATCCACAATGCCACGGATATCGTATGCCTTGAAAATCGATGCGGGAAGTTGGGGAATGGCAAAGCGCGACATAAATATTCTCGTTAGATAGGTCGATGGTCCGATAAGCGTGGACCGAGCGATTGTGCAAAGTGATTAATTATACGGGCAGGCAGCCAGAGATCTTTATTGGCGCCATTGCCCCCAGTAAAGCCGACATGGCCCCCCGCCTCAGGCGTTTCCAGGGTGACCGATGGCGGGCACGTTCCCGTTTGCGGGTAACAGGCGTCGACTAAAAAGGGGTCGTTACGTGGCATGAGCAGCAGGGTAGGCAGTGCCACCTGGCCAAGAAGGGGGAGTGCAGAGGCGCGGCACCAGTAATCATCCACTCCGGCAAAACCGTGCAAGGGTGCGGTGACCGTGTCATCAAACTCTCGCAGGGTGCGGGCAGCACGCATCCGTTCGCCATCAAACAACCCCGGAAAGCGTTGAAGCCGCGCTTCACTCTGAAGCTTCATCGTTCGAAGAAAATGCTGGGTGTATACATGGCGGTTGGCACCCTGATCCAGCCACTGGCCGCAAGCAGCGACATCCATGGGCGGCGACACGGCAGCCGCAGCATCAATGACCGAGCCAGCAGCCGAACCCTGCTCGCCCAGCCATTTCATCAGCGCATTGCCGCCTAGCGATACGCCGGCGGCGCAAATCGGGCGATCCGGAAACAGGGTCCGAAAACGGCGCAGGATCCAGTCGATCTCGGCCGAGTCGCCGGAGTGATAGGCACGGGGTTTCCGGTTCAGTTCGCCACTGCAGCCGCGGAAATGGGGTACGAAACCGCTCCAACCGCATCGAAGCAGGCTTTGGGCCATGATGCGGGCGTAATGGGATTGCGAGTTACCTTCCAGGCCATGAAATAACACCACGATCGGCGCATCAGGTTCGCCGGTATTAATGCAGTCCACGTCAATGAAATCACCATCGGGCGTCTCCCAGCGCTCCCGTGGCCACGGAATCGGTGGCAACCTCAGGGTCTTCCAGACTGGCCACAGGGTTTGCAGATGACCGTTGAATAGCCAGAAGGGTGCCTGGTAGGGTTTTTGCGACAAGTTTGGGTTCAAGGCAGATGACTCAATGCAACGTATGGGCTGCCGCCGCGATCTGTGCTTCCACAGCTGCCATCTGGGCCGTCGCCTGATGGCAAACCAGACGCCAGCCATTGCCGCCACGAACATAGACATTCATCGCGGTGGTGATGCCGTTCCTTTTGACCAGGGCGTTAGGGCGCTCTGCCTCGGTCAGAGCCTCCGGAATGCTGAACATCGTGACGCTTTCCTGGACCAGGTGAATCGCCAGGAGTCCGCTTTGCCAGCGGATGATGTTGGTGACTTCAATCTCCAGGTGATGGCATCCGGAAAAAATGGATTGCCAGCCCTGGCGAATGGCGGCATGTCCCGCAGCACGGCGGCCGTCGGGATCTACGCAAACAATGTCATCCTCGTCGGCCCAGATCGCCATCAATGCATCCAGATTGGCCTGCGTGACGCTTTCATAAAAAGCGCGCTCGGTATCATCCGGCGTCGCAAAGTTGGGCACTGCGGCAGCTGGCGGTGGCAGGCTCATAGGGTTCCGGTTCGGGGGAGAAGGTGACTGATGGCAGTCGCCACGGTGTCAGGCTGCAACAGATTCAGGCAATCCAGATGCCCAAGGCGGCAGGTGCGTGCAAAACAGGGGCTGCAAGGTACCGGATGCTGCAAGATCGAGACCCGGGTGGCCAGCGGTGGCGTGAATTCAGGCGACGACGAGCCATACAGCGCCACGAGGGGGCGATTCAGTGCTGCAGCCACGTGCATGAGCCCCGAATCATTGGTGACGACGACATCGGCGCCGCTGAGCAGGTCAATGGCATCGGCCAGTTGAGTCTGGCCACAAAGATTGAGGGCAGCCCCCTGGCTCTGTTGGCTGATGGCTTCACCGACTTTGGCATCTTTGCCCGAGCCAATGGTCCAGATCATCAGCCCCTGATCCGCTAACATGCGAGCAAGGGTAGCAAAATGCCCGGCTGGCCAGCGTTTGGCTGGGCCGTATTCGGCACCGGGACAGAGAATGACGAGGCCATTGCCCGAAGACGGTGGCGTTAGGCCAAGCCGCTGGCATGCGTTGCTAAAGGCCTGTTGTGCGACCTGTAACACCGGCATGGAATTGGCCCGAGCGGTGAGTGTTTGCTTGTTGCCAGGGGCCAAAGCCAGAAAGCGGTCGACCATGCGCGGGAGTGCCTGCTTGTCGAGAGCAAAGCGTCGATTCAGCAGTCCGTAGCGACATTCGCCGGTAAAACCAATCCGGTTGGGGATGCCGGCAAAGGCCACCGGCAGCGCAGACTTGAGCGAATTGGGCAACACATAGGCGTTGCGATAGCGCGCCTTCTTGAGCTGCTGACCGATGGCCCAGCGTCCGGACAAATCCAGTTGGCCATGGGCAAAAGGGGCGGCGATTACCTGGCCGACACCGGGCATGCGTTCAAAGACGGGGGCAACCCAGGGTGGCGCTAGTACATCAACCGGGTGCTGATCCTGTGCGGCGATTTGTCGTAGAAGCGGCTCGCTCATCACGGCATCGCCGACCCAGGCGGGGGCAACGAGCAGGGAGACTGCGTTCATATGGGCAAGTTCTGATACGGTGCGAACGGGCGTAGCACCGCGCAGGCCCTAATTAATGGCCGTGAGGCTTGTCACCGGCGAAGGTGTATTGCGTCCCACAGTACGGGCACTTCACTTCGCCAGTCTTCAATACATCCAGAAAGACGCGCGGGTGACCGGACCACAGTTGGGTTCCCTGAGGCGGGCAGTGCAACGGTAAATCTGCAGCGGTCACGGTCAGCGAAGTTTCCGACAGGGTTTTTTCGAGCGGTGCGTTCATGGTCCGAATCTCTTGAAATAAAGTGGATCAGATAAAGCTGAGCCAGTTTTCATGCTTTGGATTGCGGCCATTCACCGCATCGAAGTAAGCCGACTGGATGCGTTCAGTGACCGGACCCCGGCTGCCGATACCGATCTTGCGATTATCGAGTTCACGAATCGGGGTGACTTCTGCGGCCGTGCCGGTAAAGAAAGCTTCATCGGCGCAATAGACTTCATCACGAGTAATGCGCTTCTCTTCGACCGAGATGCCGAGCTCGCGCGCTAGCGTGACGACGCTGTCACGCGTTATGCCTTCGAGGCATGACGACAGTTCTGGCGTGTACACCTTGCCGCTCTTGACGATGAACAGGTTTTCGCCGGCACCTTCCGATACATAGCCTTCGGTATCGAGCAGGAGTGCTTCATCGTAGCCATCGGCAATGGCTTCATTGTTGGCCAGAATGGAGTTGACGTAGTGGCCACTGGCCTTGGCGCGCACCATCGACACGTTCACATGGTGGCGGGTATACGACGAGGTTTTGACGCGAATGCCCTTCTTCAGGCCATCCTCACCCAGGTAAGCCCCCCAGGCCCAGGCGCCGATGGCTACATGAACCTTGGCACCCTTCGGCGAGACGCCCATCTTTTCCGACCCGTAATAGACCAGCGGACGGATGTAGGCGCTGTCGAGATTGTTGGCCCTTACGACTTCCTTGTGGGCCTCGTTAATCACCTCTTCGCTATAGGGGACTTCCATCTGGAAGATGTGCGCCGAGTTAAACAGGCGGCGGGTGTGATCCTGCAGCCGGAAAATCGAGGTGCCGCGACCGGTATCGTAGGCACGAACCCCTTCAAAAACGCTCATGCCGTAGTGCAGCGAATGGGTGAGTACATGCGTATTGGCATCGCGCCAGGGAACCAGCTTGCCATCCAGCCAGATAAAACCGTCGCGGTCAGACATCGACATGATGTGAATCCTTCGTAAAACGTCGCGGTGATTTGGCACGTTGTTCAGGGCCAGTACCGCCCCGACCATTGCTGCCATGGATAGTCTGAGATTCTAGCCGATTTCACACTAAATTCGCACTAAAAAACAGGCTCGGAGGTGCGTTGCGCTGCGGTAGAATTCGCCCCATGAATAGTCCGATCCATCGCTGGAAACCCAGTGTCACCGTGGCGGCCCTAGTCGAACGGGAGGGTCGCTTTCTGGTGGTTGAAGAAGAAACCTCGGCCGGCCTCCGGTTTAATCAGCCTGCAGGACACCTAGACGAAGGCGAATCGCTGGTGGCCGCCTGTGCCCGTGAGGCTCTGGAGGAGACGGCCTGTCATATCACGCCTCGAGCCCTGGTCGGCATCTATCAGTGGACCGTTCCTGCCGGTGACGTGACCTATTTACGTTTTGCCTTTGATTGCCAGCTGGACCGGATCGAACCGGACCGGATGCTGGATACCGGCATCGTGGCTGCTCACTGGCTGACCCTGGAAGAGCTCCGCGCCACGCAGGACCGCCACCGCAGCCCGCTGGTGCTTCAATGCGTTGAAGACTGGCTGGCCGGTCGACGCTGTCCTCTGGATAGTATTCGTTATTGCGATTAGGGCGAATAAGACAACTAGGACAACTAGGACAACTAGGACAACTAGGACAACCAGGACTGACATGGTGCGTGCCCGCTGGCTTCTGCATGGCCTGACCGCTGTATTTCTGGGGCTGATCGCGCCCAGCGTGCAGGCAGATGCCGTGATCGTGGTTTGTTATAACTGGGGCTGTAAGAATCAAGAGGGTGTGGTTTTTGACGATCGCTGGTTGCGCCAGACGTTTCTATCTTTGGATGCTGTGGGCACCCCTGGCGAGGAGCGCCTAGCGGTGGCCGGCATCGTCCGGCAGTTCTATCGCAAAGTGGCCGAACAGCTCCCCATCGATGCCGATGAGCCGGGCAATGTCGAAGATGAAACGGTCGATGGTCGGATGGACTGTATCGACCACTCGACCACGACCCGCAACATTCTGGCTTACCTAGAGCGCCATCGACTGATGCGTTGGCACGATGTTGGCCCTTATGCCCACCGGACGCTGTTTGTCGATTCCCACTACAGCGCAACACTCGTAGAGCGTGCGTCAGCGTTGCCCGAGGCCGACCGGATATTCGTGATTGACCCGTGGGACATCGATCAGGCATCGTTACCCTTGCCGCAGAGCGTGAGAGAATGGGCGGGATCCCGTTTTTACACGCTTGAAACGCAACACCATACCCAAAGCTCAGCGCGCTGACCACCGGAAGAACTGTTGCGTATGCATTCAGGAAATCGCATGTCCTCTTCTCCTACTGTCGTTGTTGGTCTCTCAGGTGGCGTCGATTCATCGGTGGCTGCATTGCTGCTTAAAGAGCAGGGCTATCGCGTGATCGGCCTGTTCATGAAGAACTGGGAGGATGACGACACCGAGGAATACTGCAGTTCGCGTCAGGATCTGATTGACGTCATGAGCGGCGCGGATATTCTGGGTATTGATGTGGAAGTGGTGAACTTCGCCAAGGAATACCGTGATCGGGTTTTTTCGACGTTTCTGCATGAATACAACGCGGGTCGGACGCCGAACCCCGATGTGCTGTGCAATTCGGAAATCAAGTTTGCAGCCTTTCTGGACCATGCCGTCAGTCTGGGTGCCGATCTCATCGCGACCGGTCATTATGCAGGCTTGCAGGAATTTGACGGCAAGCGTCAGTTGCTCAAGGCCGAAGACGGGAACAAGGATCAGAGTTACTTCCTGTACCGGTTGAACCAGTCACAACTCAAACCGGCGATTTTCCCCTTGGCTAACTGGCTGAAACCCGAGGTGCGGGCCAAGGCCGAAGCGGCCGGCTTGCCGGTTGCCGGCAAGAAAGACTCCACCGGCATCTGTTTTATTGGCGAGCGGCCATTCAATGACTTTCTTCAGCGTTATGTGCCCCAGAACCCGGGTGAGATCCGGGATCTCGATTCCGGAAAATTGCTGGGTTCGCATCAGGGTCTCGCCTTTCACACCATTGGTCAGCGCAAGGGGCTGCATATCGGCGGGGTGAAGGGTCATGACACCCAAAGCGGGGAGCATGATGCCTGGTATGTGGCGCGCAAAGACATGGCGAGCAACGTGCTTTATGTCGTGTCAGGCCACGATCATCCTGCACTGTATGTGAACGAAGTGACGATTACCAACACCAACTGGGTCAGTGGCGAGATACCGCATACGCATTGGGTCTATACCGCCAAGACCCGCTATCGTATGCCCGACGCACCGTGTGAAATCGAGCAGATCGATACAGAGCGTGCCGTGATCCGCTTTGCCGCGCCGCAATGGGCTGTCACCCCGGGTCAGTCCCTGGTGCTATATGAAAGCCGGGTCTGTCTGGGCGGCGGCATTATCGAGTCAGCACGCATGGTGAGTCAGACTGCTGCACCGTTGGATCTTCAATCCCTGCCCAGCTAGCCTTATTGTCCTGCGAGCGAGGTCTGGGCGCTAGGGCGGGCAGCAATCCGGTCAAAGAGGGCTTTTAGATTCGGGTGGTGCGATCGCCAGTCACGCTCGGCCTGACGCAGATCCAGATAGACCAGTGCAGCAAACAACGCCAGGTCGCCGAGCGATAGTGCCTCGCCATGGGTCCACTCAGCATCCCCTAATTGCGTCCCGGCATAATCCAACGCCCGACTAATGGCCTGATCATGCCGTGTAATGGTGTCAGCATCCTGTTTGTCCACAGGGCGGAGCCGTTCGCTCCGGACGGTAAATGCCGAATCCATGATCCCATCTGCTAGTGCCTCCCAGCGTTTCACCTGCATGCGTGCCAGACCATCCGTACGAGGAATCAGAATTGGGTCATCATTCAGGCTATCCACATACTCGGCGATCACTGGCGAATCAAAGACGCAGGTCTCGTCATCCAGAACCAGTGCCGGAATCCGCGCCAGTGGGTTGGCCCGTGCCGCCAGACTGCCCGGATCACGAGGGGCATCGACCAGATAATCGTGCGGGATGCCTTTCTCGAGGAGCATCAATTGAACTTTGCGTACGTAAGGGCTGGTAGGGGTGCCAAGTAGCTTCATAAGGTATCCGAAAGGCGGTGCGTTAAAGGCGGGTCTTGAATGCTCAACCCTACACGGAATGGGCTATCTTTCCCAGATCCGACAGCGCCGGATGGTAAAATTATAGTTTTGATCGTTACTGGATTCAGGAGCTTCTCATGTCGCAAAACCTCGGTGCTTTGACTGCGCTTTCGCCACTGGATGGCCGTTATGCTGCCAAGGTAGACCTCCTGCGCCCACATTTTTCTGAATACGGCCTGATTCACGCCCGTCTTCGCGTCGAGATCGAATGGCTCAAGGCTCTGGCTGCTGACCCGCACTTCACCGAAATCCCGGCTTTCTCATCGACCACCATCGCCGAGCTGGATGCTCTGGTGACCAATTTCTCCGAGGCAGATGCCGCGGCGGTGAAGGGCATCGAAGCAACCACTAATCACGACGTAAAAGCGCTGGAGTACTGGATCAAGGATCAGACAAAGGCCAATGCCGAAGTCACCAAGGTGAGCGAGTTTATTCACTTTGCCTGCACGTCGGAAGACATCAACAACCTGTCCCACGCCCTAATGTGCAAGGGCGCTCGTGAAAAAGTCATGCTGCCCGTTCTGGATCAAGTGATTGCTAAGCTGACCGAAATGGCGCACGCGTACGCTGAGGTGCCCATGATGTGTCGTACCCACGGCCAGCCGGCCACCCCATCGACCATGGGTAAGGAGATGGCCAACGTGGCCTATCGCGTGCAGCGGGCTCGTACCCGCATTGCTCAGGTCGAACTGCTGGGCAAAATTAACGGGGCCGTTGGTAACTACAACGCCCACCTGGCTGCATACCCGGGTTATGACTGGGAAGGGTTTGCTAAAAAGTTTGTTGAGTCGCTAGGCCTAGTGTTTAACCCATACACCATCCAGATCGAACCGCATGATGGTCTGGCTGAGCTATTCGACACCTTTGCCCGTGCCAACGGTATCCTGATCGATCTGGATCGTGATGTCTGGGGTTATATCTCGCTGGGCTTCTTCAAACAGAAGGTCAAGGCGGGCGAGGTCGGTTCGTCGACCATGCCGCACAAGGTGAATCCGATCGATTTCGAAAACTCCGAAGGCAACCTGGGGCTAGCCAATGCTGTTCTCAAGCACCTGGCGGAGAAGCTGCCCATCTCGCGTTGGCAGCGTGACCTCACCGACTCCACCGTACTACGCAACATGGGTGTTGGTCTGGGTTATACGCTGCTCGGTTACGACTCCCTGCTCAAGGGGCTGGGCAAGCTGGAAATTAATGCCGACCTGATGAAAGCCGATCTCGATGCCAACTGGGAGCTGCTGGCTGAACCGATTCAGACCGTCATGCGCCGCTTTGGTATCCCCAACCCCTACGAAAAGCTTAAGGAGCTGACCCGTGGTACCCGCGTCTCGCGCGAAGGCATGCAGGCCTTTGTGAACACGCTCGATATCCCGGCCGATGCCAAAAAGGCGCTGCTGGAACTCTCCCCGTGGGATTACACGGGCAAGGCCGCCGAACTGGCCAAGCGTATTTGAGTACTCTAAGGAACAAGCAACATGGCATTCGCAGACAATCTCAAAAAACTGCCGGGTATCTCGCACCTGGCCGCTATCGAACTGCGTGATGGCGAAGGAAACCTCGCCGCCATCATCGAGAACAAGGCCGGCAGCCAGGGTTCACTAGCGGTCTATAACCACCTTGGTCAACTATGGGGCGCCATCAACGCCGATGCGGCCAAACAGGGGCTGGATATCTTCGCCGAGCATACGGCAGATTCGCGGGCGAACCCGGGCAAGCATCCGAATATTGATCGTCTCTTGAATATCGCCGAGAACGGCGGCGAGATGCTACGCATTAAGCACGTCTTTGCTATTGACGAGGATCTGCCGGCCTAAGGCGTCAATCATCGGCTCATATCGTGGAACGAAATTTCCCCGAGGCGCTGGCACACACCCTTCGGTTTGAGGGCGGCTGGGCCAACCACCCGAACGATCCGGGTGGTGCCACGATGAAAGGCGTGACACATCGAACCTATGCGAGCTATCTGGGCCGAGATGTCAGCGATGTCACCCATGACGAATTGCGCGGCATACCAGACGAACACCTGGCCGACATTTACCGAAAGCGTTATTGGGATGCCTGCCGTTGCAGTGAGCTACCCGACGGCCTAGATCTGGCGGTCTTTGACACGGCGGTGAACACCGGTCCTGGTCAGGCTGCGAAAATTTTGCAACGAATTGTCGGCGTTCCAGCCGATGGCGGCATCGGCCCTAAAACACTCGCGGCCGTGAACGATTACGTGGCGACTCATGGGCTGCACGCCCTCATCGAAGCCTATACCGAAGCGCGTCACAATTTCTACCGGATACTGCCAACCTACGTTCATTTTGGTGAAGGCTGGCGCAAGCGGGCCGACGGGGTTGCTGACATCGCGAAAGCCGTGAGTCAGGCACATCAGACCGCCTGAAAAAGAAACGCCACCCGAAGGTGGCCAGATGCTATCTTTTCTTCTTTGACGGTGGCTCAGGCGTATCTACAACAAACAGATCCTTGAAATTGGGCGCATTCACAATTTTCTGGAGAACGTTTTGAACTGCAGGCACTAAAGCTTCAGCTGTTTTCTGGCATCCCCTGTCACCAAGATACGCACTATCAAAGTCATACTGTTCTGTTGCGGAGACTGATTTACCGTTTGACGACTGAAGGGTAATGTCTAGCAGCCACTCCCCCTGGAAGAACCCTTTCATACTCGAAAACGATACCTTGTTTACGGTGCCGGTCAGCGTGACTTGAGGGTTGTTTGGGTTATATATTCCGGCCATCTTGAGTTCATCCTCAAACGCCTTTTTGATATAGCTCGGAAGGTTATGGTTATCCGGAAGCATGATTGGGCCAACCGCACGGCATTGTAAATCTGCATTTGAGCTCATGTTAAAGCTCCCAACCGTAGCAACTTCGCCAATCTTCATGCTTCTTAGCGCATGGACGGTATCGGCTGAAGAAGCGTATCGGGGTGAGTTATTGGTCGCACAACCTGTTGCGAGTATGGCTAAAAATGCTGATGTGATCCAAATTTTCATTGAGTTCTCCAATAAAAAGAGCCCCGAAGGGCTCTTCTGTGGGGATTAGAACTTGTACCCTATGCCCACAAGTCCGTAGTTCTGGCTTGGTTTGATTGATGCAGAGACATCAGACCCAAAATTTTGTGTAGTTGATCCATATGTCACATATTGGTATTCGACGAAACCATACAGGTTTTCAGTAAAGAGCTGTTTTGCACCAATCCCAAAGCCTGCACCATTAATATTGCTTGACGCGCTAGTCGAATCTGTCATGCCTAAAGCACTGACGGACGCATTTGATTTGAGTGTTGAATTAAACCAAGAGAACTTGAGATAACCCAGCGTTTTGTCTGTTACGTAATAGCCTGGCTCAACAGACAAACCCCATGTGTTTTCAAGCTTTGCTTGAGCGCTTGCAGACCAAGGGACTACTCCAAGATATGAGCCCGACGTGGTCTGTGTACCTGAATTTTGATTGCCTATAACGTAAAAGATGTTGCCGGCAAGGTTAAATTTATCGATAGATTTAGAATAGCCACCTAAAATTTGACCAATAAAATCGCCGGAATTGGAACTTTGCCCTGGCAGGCCCCCCGTTACTGTTTGAGTAACTCCTGATGTGTTGAAGCTAGTGCTGGCATGGGAACTTACGCCACCAATACCAAGTTGAACGAAAGGGCCGTCAAATGCGCCGGCTGCCGCCGCGCCTGAAATTGCCGAAATTGCAGCTGCGATCAAGATGCGTTTCATAAATGCACTCCTCAAAGAAATCTAGAAAACGATTTTTGCTTGGGAGTAGGTTACCATAAAATGGTACTTATAAACCGTGTGCGTTTAGACCGCGTACGGATAAACCGTGGTGCTTTCGTCTGTGAAACGGGAGCATTAACCATGGCTAAAAACACAGAAAAACCGCCAATTCTGGTTGCTTTTGGGCAGCTCGTGCGTAAGCATCGGAAGACAAAAGGGTTTTCGCAGGAAGCCTTTGCCGACATATGCGAAATTGATCGCTCCTACATGGGGGGCGTGGAGCGAGGAGAGCGTAATCTCGCTCTAGTCAATATTGAGCGAATTGTGGCTGCTCTGGACGTGAAACCATCTGTCTTTTTCAAAGAACTTGACGAGCACTGGTTGAAACAATTTCAGTCGCAGGAGAAGGCTACTAAATAAAAACGCCACCCCTAGGGATGGCGTCTCAGTGAAGACATTCAATACTTAAACGCAGGCGCCGTCCGCATTGGCGGTATCGATCTTCTTGGCCGGCTTGATGAACTGATCGCGTTTCACCCCCAGCCACATGACGAGCGGGCTGGCGACCAGCACCGACGAATAGATGCCGAAGCAGATACCAATCGTGAGCGCGAGAGCAAAGTAGTGTAGCGCATCGCCACCGAATAGGAGCATGGAGAGCACTGCCAGCTGCGTTGAGCCGTGCGTGATGATGGTGCGCGAGATGGTGCTGGTAATCGCGTGATCCAGAATTTCCGGGGTCGTCATACCACGCTTCTTGCGGAAGGTCTCACGGACTCGGTCAAAGACCACGACGGATTCGTTGACCGAATAGCCTAGAACGGCTAATACCGCGGCCAGAACGGGCAGCGAGAAATCCCACTGGAAGAAGGCAAAGAAGCCCAGAATGATGATGACATCGTGTAGGTTGGCGATGATGGCGGCCAGAGCGAAGCGCCATTCGAAGCGAAGTGCCAGATAGATCATGATGCCTACCACGACCAGCATCAGCGCCAGCGCGCCATCGTGCGCCAGTTCTTCCCCAACCTGGGGGCCAACGAATTCGACCCGTTGCAGCTGGGCGCCGGGTGCGCTAACCTCCAGTGCATTCATGATCTCGCTGCCAATGGCGGCGGTACTCTGAGTGGGTTTGAGCGGTAGGCGAATCAGGACATCACGGCTTGAACCAAAGTTCTGCACCGTCACATCCTGCAGATTGGCCTTGGCCAGACCGCCGCGGATGGCTTCAAGGTCAGCGGCTTGCTTGTACTGCACCTCGACCAGGGTACCCCCGGTGAATTCAACCGACAGGTGCAGGCCGCGCGTCACCAGGAAAAAAACGGCCAGAGCAAAGGTCACCAGAGAGATGATGTTGAACACCAGCGCATGGCGCATGAAGGGAATATCTTTGCGGATACGGAATAGTTCCATGATCAGGCTCCGGCTTTGGTGGAGTCGGTTTCAGGCTTCCAGACCTGGCCGATGGAAATCTTGGTAAGACGCTTCTTGCGGCCGTAGACCAGATTGACGATGGCGCGAGACACTACCACGGCGCTGAAGATCGAAGTCAGGATGCCCAGGCAGTGCACCACGGCAAAGCCGCGGACCGGGCCCGAGCCAAAGATCAGCAGGGCGAGGCCCGCAATCAGCGTGGTGATGTTCGAATCCAGAATGGTGTCGAAGGCGCGATCATAGCCCGCCGAGATGGCCGCTTGGGGCGTTGAACCATTGCGCAGTTCCTCACGAATCCGTTCGTTGATCAGCACGTTGGCGTCAATGGCCATCCCCAGTGCCAGCGCAATCGCTGCAATACCCGGCAGCGTCAGTGTTGCCTGCAACAGAGAAAGCAGCGCCACCAGGAAGAGCAGGTTCGAGGACAAGGCGATCACCGAGATGACGCCGAACATACCGTAATAGATGATCATGAACACGGCAATTGCGGCAAATCCCCAGAGTGTTGCTTTGAAGCCACGCGAGATGTTTTCAGCACCGAGCGAGGGGCCGACAGTGCGTTCTTCGATGATTTCCATGGGTGCTGCGAGCGAACCGGCGCGCAGGAGCAGGGCAACTTCATTCGCCTCGATGGTGGTCATGCGGCCCGAGATCTGTACCTTGCCGCCGCCGATTTCACTGCGAATGACCGGTGCGGTAATGACCTCGCCCTTGCCCTTTTCAACTAGAAGAATGGCCATGCGCTTACCGACATTCTCGCGCGTAATATCGCGGAAGATGCGGGCGCCTGCCGAATCCAGAGTCAGGTGAACGGCGGGTTCCTGGGTCTGGCTATCAAAGCCTGGCTGCGCATCGTTCAGGCGCTCGCCGGTCAGTACCACGACCTTTTTAACCAGCACCGGGCTGCCCCCGCGCTCGGTGTAGAGCTCGGCACCACCGGGAATCTGTCCGGCCATTGCGCCTTCAAGGGCACCGGGGGTGTCATCCACCATCCGGATTTCCAGCGTGGCGGTCCGCCCCAGAATGTCCTTGGCCTTCGCCGTATCCTGTACACCGGGCAACTGAACGACGATGCGATCCGGCCCGGATTGCTGGATGATCGGCTCGGCGACGCCCAGTTCATTAATGCGGTTGTGCAGTGTGGTGATGTTCTGTTTGACGGCAAATTCCTGGATGCGTTTGATGGCTTCCGGTTTAAAGTCACCGATGAGCGCGGCATCGCCACCCACTGTTTGTTCGGTAAAGCTCAAATCCGGTTGGGCATCAATCAGTGCGGCGCGAGCCTGGTCGCGATAGTCAGCTTCGCGGAAGCGGATAACAATGCGCTGGCCATCCCGGTTGATGCCGCCATGGCGGATGTTCTTGTCGCGGAGTAGGGTCCGGATATCAGCGCCCGTTGCGTCGAGCCGCTTGGTCAGCGCGCCTTGCAGGTCGACCTGCAGCAGGAAGTGCACGCCACCGCGCAGGTCCAGGCCCAGGTACATGGGCAGCGCATGGATGCTGGTCAGCCATTTGGGCGAGGCCGACAGCAGATTCAGAGCAACGACATACTGGCTATTATCGGGGTTCGGGTTGAACGCCTGCTCCAGGATATCGCGGGCCTTGAGTTGGGTATCTGTATTAGGGAGCCTAACCTTGACGCCGTTGCTGTCGAGAAAGGCACCGTCGGCGGGTAGCCCGTTTTTGGTCAGCGTGGTGGTGACCTGATCAAGCAGCTTGTTATCCGATTTCAGGGTAGCGCGGGTCGGCGATACCTGGACAGCCGGCGTTTCACCAAAGAAATTTGGCAGCGTGTAGAGCACTCCGATGACGAGGGCTACAGCAACAACGATGTACTTCCAGAGCGGATAACGATTCATAAGCGGCTTAAAAGCGTCAATACGTAAAAGTCAAACGGGGGCCAAGGCCCCCGATGAGAACGCGAACACGAGTCGTGTTCCGAATTACAGCGAGCCCAAGGTTCCCTTGGGCAGCACCAGACCCACAGCCGGGCGTTGAACGGTCATTTCGACCGGGCCACCGCTGTTGGTGCCCACTTCGATCTTGACGTAGTTGTCACCGACCTGGGTGATCTTACCGGCGACACCGCCCTGGGTGATGACTTCGTCACCCTTTTGCAGACCGGCAACCAGTGCCTTGTGCTCTTTGGCCTTTTTCATCTGCGGGCGAATCATCAGGAAATACAGGATCGCGAACATGCCGATCAGGGGCAGAAACTGGGCGAGGGCGTCTTGCGTTGAGGCGGCGCCAGCGGCTTGGGCGAATGCGGGGCTGATCACTTGGGGTGTCTCCGGCAATAAAGTTAACAAGTTTCGGATTCTAGCATTTTTTGCCGGATGACGGCCTTAAGAGGCCCGGGGGTAGAGCTCAGACCCCGCGTTGTCGGTCGGCACGTAACCCGCTGACTTTGTTGGCGAATTGCCCGTTTTCAATCGCACTTCGCATTTCAGCCATGAGCGTCTGGTAATAGTGCAGATTGTGAATGGTGTTAAGAATGCTGGACAGGATCTCGCCAGCCCGGAAAAGGTGGTGCAAGTAGGCGCGGCTAAAATTCTGGCAGGTATAACAGGTGCAGGTCGGGTCGAGCGGCGCCTGATCGGTTTTGAAACGGGCGTTCTTGATCTTCACATCGCCATAGCGTGTGAACAGGTGGCCGTTGCGGGCGTTGCGGGTGGGCATCACGCAGTCAAACATATCAATGCCTTGCTCAACCGAATCCATCAGATCTTCGGGGGTGCCCACACCCATCAGGTAGCGCGGCTTGTCGGTCGGCAGCTGCGGCGCGGTGTGCGCCAGGATGCGCATCATGTCTTCCTTCGGTTCGCCGACGGAGAGGCCACCGATAGCGAAACCGTTGAAGTTGATTTCTTTCAGGCCGGCCAGCGATTCGTCTCGCAGCGCCTCGTGCATACCACCCTGCACAATACCGAACAGCGCGTTGGTGTTTTCCAGACGGTCATGCTCGTCACGCGAGCGGCGCGCCCAGCGCAGCGACAGACGCATTGACTCTGCGGCCGTTTTGTAATCGGCGGGATAGGGGGTGCATTCGTCAAAGATCATGACGATATCGCTGTTCAGATCCTTCTGGATCTGCATCGAAATCTCCGGCGTCAGAAATAGCCGCGCGCCGTCGATGGGGGAGGCAAACTTAACGCCTTCTTCTGTGATCTTGCGTAGATCTCCCAGTGAAAACACCTGAAAGCCCCCGGAATCGGTCAGAATCGGCTTATCCCAGTTCATGAATTGATGCAAACCACCGAACTGTTTGATCACTTCCATGCCGGGGCGTAACCAGAGGTGGAAGGTATTGCCCAGGCAGATCTGCGCACCGGTATTCGCTAGCGCCTCGGGTGTCATGGCTTTCACCGTACCGTAGGTACCTACCGGCATAAAGGCCGGCGTATCGACCTGGCCGTGGGCCAGAGTCATGCGACCGCGTCGGGCGGCACCATCGGTCGTGATCAGATCAAATTTCATAGGGTTCGGGTCAGCAGCATGGCATCACCATAGCTAAAGAAGCGGTAGCGCTCGGCAATGGCGTGTTGATAGGCAGATCGCATGGTCTCATATCCGGCGAAAGCCGACACCAGCATCAGCAGCGTGGATTTGGGCAGATGGAAGTTGGTGATGAGCCGATCCACCACCTTGAACTGATAGCCGGGGCGGATGAAGAGATCGGTTTCCCGGCTATCGGCGTGCAGTATGCCGCCCGCTTCAATGCCCTGTTGTTTGGCTGCCGACTCTAAAGCGCGAAGCGAGGTCGTGCCCACCGCCACCACCTTGCTGCCGCGAGCCCGACAGGCGGAAATGGCGGCCACGGTGGCTTCGGGCAGGTGATACCACTCGTGGTGCATGATGTGCTCATCGAGGTTTTCGACGCGGACCGGCTGAAACGTGCCCGCACCCACGTGGAGTGTCACAGTCGCGGTTTCAATCCCTCGGGCGCTAAGTCTCGCAAAGATCGTTTCATCAAAATGCAGGCCGGCCGTAGGCGCGGCTACCGCGCCCGGATGGGCGGCGTATACCGTTTGGTAGCGCATTTCGTCCTCGGCATCCGGCGTGTGCGTAATGTAAGGTGGCAAGGGTAGCAGGCCATGGGCCTCGGTCAGTTGCCAGAAGTCGCGGGCCTCTTCGTCAGGCAAGGCGAGCACAAAGAACTCGCCCTCACGACCAGTCACGTCTGCATCAAAGGCATCGGCTAGCCGTAGGCGTGTACCCGGCTTGGGTGACTTGCTGGCCCGAATCTGGGCTCGGGCGGATCTTCCACCGGCGTCAATCCGCTCGATCATCACCTCGATCTGTCCACCGGTAGTCTTGTGCCCAAAGAAGCGGGCGCGCAGCACGCGGGTGTCATTCATCACGAGCAGATCGCCGGGGTTCAATAAGCCGGGGAGATCCGTAAACTGGCAGTTAGCCAATACGCCATCATTCACCACCAGCAGCCGACTCGCACTCCGCTCGGTTGCAGGGTGTTGGGCGATCAGCGCTTCGGGGAGTTCAAAGTCGTAATCGCTCAGTTTAGAAAGAGGTGGTGCATGCGCGCTCATGGGGCGGAAGTATAAAGGCTGAGGCGCTCCCGTGTATAATTCAGCCCGCGTGCCTCGGTGGTGAAATTGGTAGACGCGCCGGACTCAAAATCCGGTTCCGAAAGGAGTGTCGGTTCGATTCCGACCCGAGGCACCAACCGTTAAGAACCCTTGCTCTCGATTTGATTCAAGATAGCGGCAGCCCAAGGGTTTATCGATCCGCAAATCTTGAACACCCGCCCATCCATTCGTGGCGCAAGAGCTGCTCAGTAATCGACGTCTTGCCAGCACCATTCGGCCCGGCTACGACAATCAGACGCGGTTTAAATTGTTCGCTCACGAAATGGTGCGTTGTTTAGCCGCGTCAGCAATCTCTTTGCGTAACTTCTGCATCAGGGCTTCACGTGCTTGCTTTGCTTTTGTGCGAGCTTCAAGCGCCACAAAACCCATCAAAGCAGAAAGTTGCTCATCAGTCGGTTCGTGCACAATGTCGTTGAGATCAAAAGATTGGGTGTTCATGTGATCCTCCGTTGCTGCATTATGCACTATAGTCTAGTGGCATGTAATCAATCGAAAACTACCGGTTCCGAAAGGAGTGTCGGTTCGATTCCGACCCGAGGCACCAACCCTAATGAATCGTTTGGAACGATTTCATGGTTGGGTTGTATTTTGTCTGTAGCAGAGGTATGGTGTTTTCTTTAAAGAAACGAACGTTCTTTATTAGGAAACAAAATGTCGGCCTCTGACCTGCTTTTTCCCAATCAATATCGCCGCAATGTGTTGGCTTTGCTGTTGATGAAGCCACAGCATTGGGTTCATTTGCGAGAGCTGGCACGATTGACGGGCGCTTCACCTGGCACATTAAAGAAGGAGCTGGATGCGCTGTTGGCTGCAGGATTGTTGAAATCACAAAAGGTGGGTAACCAAACACAGTTCAGCGCTAATGCTGAGCATCCGGTATATCCGGAATTATCTGGTCTGATTCGTAAAACGATTGGTTTGCGAGATGTGTTGGCCGATGCTTTGCAGCCATTAGGTGACCTGGTCAAAGTGGTGTTCGTGTTTGGGTCTATGGCCAGCGCTAATGAAAATTCTCAAAGTGATGTGGATGTATTGATTATTGGCGATGTCACATTTGGTCAAGTGGTCGAGGCACTATATGACGCGCAGAAAACTCTGGCTCGCGAGATTAACCCCAAGGTAATGTCGAGCGCCGAGTGGCAATCTAAGCGAGACCAGGGCAACACTTTTGTGAAAGAATTAACCGCCAAGCCAAAATTATTCATCGTGGGTGCCGAGCATGACCTCTGATCAATTGTTGAGTTTGCAACGGATTGGATCGATTGATCCGGTGCCGTTTTCCAAAGAGTTGCTTGAGAAGATGCTCAATGTTGCGCGCAGCCGGCTGCAAGATGCCATGCGAGAAGACAATAGTATGGAAACCCGTTTCGACTGTGCCTATACAGCCATACGTGCTGTGGCTGATGCGGCGCTACTGAAGCAGGGATATCGCACGTCAACCAGTAAGCCTGGACATCATCAAACAACCTTACAATGCTTGGTGCACACATTGGGTGTAGCATCAGCAACTGTTCGGGTGCTCGATGGATTACGAAAGCAAAGAAATTTGATCGATTACGACGGCGAACTTATTACGGATAGCTTGTTGATGGAGTGTTTAGATCAAGCCAACCTATTGTTAGGTATAGCAAGTCAAAAGTTGAAATAGCGTAGGGAAACGTACCGGATTCAAAATCCGGTTCCGAAAGGCGTGTCAGTTCGATTCCGACCCGAGGCACCAATTGCGCGGGATCCCAGAACACAGAAAGATGCTAGGTAAATGGGACGCAATCCATGACATTTCCCGTTGAAATCCGCGAATCCCGCGGTATCCGCACGCTGCACTTTGGCTCTGACTGGGTGCAGGGGGCGATGCGGATTAGCCGCCCGTGGGATCTGGAGTTGGTCTATACCCGCGAGATGATGGTGGCGTTGCTGTTGTCAGTCGATTGGCCGGTGATGCCGCAGCGAATATTGCAGATTGGTCTGGGTGCGGGATCATTGACGCGGTTTATTCACCGGTATTTACCGGAAGCAAGCCAGACGGTGGTTGAGTTATCTCCCGCAGTGGTTGGGGCTGCCAGGCAAATGTTTCGGCTACCTTCGTGCTCGGAGCGTCTTGTCATCGAGATTGTGGATGGCGCGGAATGGGTCGCTCAAACTCAACAGCAATTTGATCTGATTCTGATCGATGGGTTTGATGCCGATAGCCGTTCGGGCGGTCTGGAGTCAGCTGCGTTCTATCTGGATTGTCGCCGTATACTGACATCCGGTGGGTTGTTGGTGGCTAACCTGTTGAGCAAAAGCCCGACTTTCCTTCAGGCCTGCATGAATCTGGATCAGGCGTTGGAGGCTCAAACACGGCTGCTCCCCCTGACCCCGGGTGGCAACGTGATTGCACTCGGGGCTACTAACGAGACGGTTCAACTTGATGAGGCGGCGTTGCGCGAACGTGCAGAGCACTTACAGGCGCAGACAGGTCTGGATCTGAAGCCCCTGTTGGAACGATTGTTCGCCCAGGAGGATGGCCTACCCTTTGGAATCGGGGCTTAGCTCAGGCAGGCCAGCGAATGGTTTCAGTGGCCGATAGGCAGCGCTTCATGAGTTCTAGAAGCGGAATCGCCCGTTGAGCCATGTGAATTTGAACCGGCGCATTCTCATCCTGTTCAGAATCCAGGTCCTCCGGCCAGATCACCGGATTGGCTTGTTTGTCCACTTCGATGAGCTGTTGTAGACGGGTGATCAGCGCAGGGAGCTGGGCCGTCATGATCTCGCCGGTTTCGGGCAGATTGAGTGCCGCCAGCAGTTGTGTCGCGTCATCGCCGAACATGATGACGCTGCCCTGGGTGGATGAGCGGAAGGTGATGAGGGCCATGGTTAGCGGGTACCCCGATCACGCAGAGGCTCGATCCCCTCAATGGCATCAAGTTCTGGAATCGAGACATGGTTTTTGATAAGGATGGCACGAATCTTCTTGTCATGTTTTAAGTACCAGGCCTGACGGAAGAGTGTCGACATATTGAGCATGGCCGCCGTGCTCAGTGCAATGGCGAATAGACCTGAAAGTGAAATAAAGATCGCCTGCATCTTCCATGCACTGGGCATGACGTCTGAAATAATTCCGATGGTGGTGTAACAGCTACCAGCAAAGAGCAGGGCATTCAGCGGGTGCTCCATGAGGCCTAGCAGCAGCATGAAGCCGCCCCAACAGAGAATCGCGAAAACCTGTAACAGCATCAATAACGTGATCGAGACCATGTAAGTCAGGAAGACGCGGTTGTATTGGGATCTGTCGAGATGGATCCGCGCATTGATCTCATAGTAAACGGCGATTCTGCGGAGGAAGTAGAGAGTGATCCAGAGAATGCCGAAAAGGCCGGTGACACCGACGGCCAGATTCTGCAGAAACGGCACCAGTTCAATGGCATGGTGCACAAACAGGGTGTTTGGATTTAACATAGTGCAGAATTCTATTATCAAACAAGCCGTTGGGGGCAAGCCTCATGTCAAAGAATCGTAAATTGGGTCGTTCGTTAACTGGCCTTTTGCTAGTGGTAGGTTTTGTCCTGCCGATGACGGCTGAAGCTCAGTGGATCTTTGTGGCCCATCGTGCCATGAACCGGATCCAGCAGGTGACACAGGATCCGGATAACGGTCAGGGGCAGAACTCTGCAGCACCGCAACGGGTGACGCAGGTGGCGACAGTGATCCTGGATGTGCCGGCCAAGCGGGTATTCGAAGTGGCGACGAATGCCACGAACCGAAATCAGAATGTGACGGTTGTTAGTAATGATCCCGCCAGCATGACCATCAAGGTCAAAGAGGGGGATCAGTCAGCGACGCTGGCGGTGAGCGCATTGAACAAAAACGTGTCCCAGTTGATGATTGTGGGAAGCGCCCCCGCCGGTGAAAACCCTCAGACCAGCCGCATTGTGAATGCAGCGATGAACCTATGCAACGATATGGGTAAAAAGTGCGAGGTCGGTAGCAACTAAGTGTATTGAGGGGCTTCAGTCGAGGCGGCCAGAAACTCAGGCCACCTCAGCCGTCATGCCGCTGTGGCGTAAGAGGGCGTCGACCTGTGGATCCCGTCCGCGGAATGCGCGGAAAGATTCAATGGCGGGGCGTGAACCCCCCACCGCGAGGATCTCTTTCAGGAAACGCGCACCAGTGATCGGGTCGACCGGATCACCGCTTTCCTCAAAAGCGGCAAAGGCGTCAGCCGAGAGCACTTCGGCCCACTTGTAGCTGTAGTAGCCTGCGGCATAGCCACCCGCAAAGATATGCGAGAAGCTGTTGGGGAAGCGGTGCCAGGCCGGTGGGTGAATCACCGCAACTTCCTGACGAACTTCGGCCAGCACATCGAGCACGGGGCGACTGCAGGCTGGATCACTGTGAATGAGCAGATCAAACACGGCAAACTCCAGCTGGCGCAGTGTGAACAGGCCGCTCTGGAAGTTCTTGGCAGCGATCATTTTGTCGTAGAGGGCGCGTGGTAGCGGCTCTCCGGTTTCGACGTGCGAAGTCATATCTTGAAGTACCGACCATTCCCAGCAGAAGTTCTCCATAAACTGTGAGGGCAGCTCGACGGCGTCCCACTCGACACCATGGATTCCGGAAACGGCTAGATCCTCGACCTGGGTCAGCATGTGGTGCAGGCCGTGTCCGGTTTCGTGGAATAGCGTGATGACATCGTCGTGCGAGAAGGTGGCTGGCTTCTCACCCACGGGTCCGGGGAAGTTGCAGTTGAGATAGGCAACAGGGGTTTGAATGCCGCTCTTGATACGTCGACGCGTCAGCGCTTCGTCCATCCAGGCACCGCCGCGTTTTTCTTCACGGGCATACAGATCCAGATAGAACTGGCCGATCAGTTGACCATCTTGGGCGATACGGAAAAAGCGCACGCTAGGGTGCCATACAGGCGCATTATCCGGCTTGATCTGGACACTGAATAGACGCTCGATGACGCTGAAGAGACCTCCGAGAACTTTCGGTTCCGGAAAGTACTGTTTGACCTCGTCATCCGAGAAGCTGTAGCGGGCCTGCTTGAGTTTTTCCGAGATGTAGGCGATATCCCAAGGTTCGACCGTATCAAAGCTGAGTTCGGTTTTGGCGAACTGGGTGAGCTCGGCCAGGTCAGCAGCACCGAAGGGCTTGGCCTTGGCAGCCAGATCGCGAAGAAAGGCCAGGACCTGCGGTACGTTGTCGGCCATTTTGGGGACGAGGGAGACTTCGGCATAACTCTGGTAGCCAAGCATTTGAGCCATCTCGGAACGCAGCTTGAGAATCTCGTCGATGAGTGCGGCATTATTCCATTCGGGCTTGCTGGCGCAATCGCCGAATTCACTGGCACGCACGGCATAGGCGCGATACATCTGGGCGCGCAGCGGGCGATTACTAGCGTACTGCATGACTGGCAGGTAGGAGGGTGCCTGCAGGCTGAAGCGCCAGCCAGCGACACCTGCTTTCTCAGCGGCGGCTCTGGCGGCGATTTTTACGTCTGCCGGTAGTCCATCAAGTTCGGCTTCATTGGTCACATCCAACTGGAAGGCATTGGTGGCATCCAGGAGGTTTTCCGAGAACTTGGCCGCCAGTTGCGACAGCCGCTCTTGTAGGGCCTGAAAACGGGGTTTTTCGCTATCGGGCAGTTCCGCGCCTGAAAGACGGAAGTCGCGAATCTCGTTCTGCAGGATCCTTTGCCGGGCCGGGCTTAACGTTATGAACTCGGGGCTATCGGCCATCGCCTGATAGCGCTTGAAGAGTTCGAGGTTCTGCCCCAGTTCGGCATAGAAGCGGGTGACTTCTGGCAGCATGGTGTTGTAGGCTTCGCGCCAGGGCGGGATGTCGTTGACACTGTGTAAGTGCCCCACAATGCCCCAGGCGCGCGACAGGCGCTCCAGACTATCCTGAAGGGGTTCGGCGAAGTTAGCCCAGGTGGCCGGAGCATTCTGCATCAGCAGACGCTCAATTTCGGCACGAGACTCATCCAGTAACTGGTTGATCGCCGGCTGCACATCCGCCGGTTGTATCAGGTCAAAGCGGGGAAGCCCCGCAAAATCGAGGAGAGGATTCATGTCGGGGCTTCCTGTGTTTCTTATAGTAGTTTGTTCCGGAGAAATTATTCGGCAACTTTCCGTCCGGTGAGTTTTTCAAAGGCCTCGTGGTACTTGGCGGCCGTTTGTTGGATCACCTCTTGGGGTAAGGTGGGGCCGGGGGCCTTCTTATTCCAGTCCAGAGTTTCCAGATAATCACGGACATACTGCTTATCGTAGGAGGGCGGGTTGCTACCGGGTTTCCAGGCATCGGCCGGCCAGAAGCGCGAAGAGTCCGGCGTCAGGATCTCGTCGATGAGGTGCAGTTTGCCCTGATTATCGATACCAAATTCGAACTTGGTGTCGGCGATGATGATGCCTTTGCTGGCGGCATAGTCGGCGGCTGCTTGATAGAGGGCAAACGCGGCATCGCGTGCCTCGGTCACGAGCTGGGAGCCAGTCTTGCCGGTGCCTTTCAACAAAGCGTTCAGTTCCTTGTCGCAATGCGCCTGGGCTTGTTCAAAGGAAATGTTTTCATCATGATCACCCACAGCGGCCTTGGTGGCCGGCGTAAAGATCAGTTCCGGTAGCTTATCGGCTTGCTTGAGGCCGGCTGGGAGTTTAATACCACAGACAGCACCCGTATCCTGATAGTCTTTCCAGCCCGAACCGATGATGTAACCACGCACCACAGCTTCGATGGGCAGCGGACGCAGACGCTTGACCACCACCGCGCGGTTACGGACCTGTTCGCGTTCATTCTCGGCAACCACGGTTTCCGGATCGATATCGGTGCTGTGCGTTGCAACGATATCGGCGAGCTTCTTGAACCAGAAGCTGGCCGTTTGCGTGAGCACTTTGCCTTTGCCCGGGATTGGATCGGGCAGGATCACATCAAAGGCCGAGAGGCGGTCACTGCTGACAACCAGCAATTTGTCGTTACCCACGGCATAGATGTCGCGCACCTTGCCCTTGGCAATCAGGGGGAGGCTGGTGATGGTCGATTCGAATAAGGCTTGGGCTTGAGACATAAAAGTTACCGGTAAAGATTAACGCACCACTTGATTCAGCTTGCCCTCGGCATAATGCAGCGCCATCACATCAAGCGGAATGGGCTTGATCTTGCTGGCCTGGCCAGCACAACCAAAGGCTTCAAAGCGGGCTTCGCAGACCTTCTTGGCGGCTTCGCGGGCAGGCTTGAGGTAATCGCGCGGATCGAACTTGCTGGGATTCTCGTACATATAACGGCGGATCGCACCGGTCATGGCCAGACGGATGTCGGTGTCGATGTTGATCTTACGAACGCCGTGCTTGATGGCTTCCTGGATTTCTTCGACCGGCACACCGTAGGTTTCTTTCATGTCGCCGCCGAACTCGCGAATTTCGGCGAGTAGTTCCTGCGGCACCGATGAGGAGCCATGCATGACCAAATGCGTGTTCGGAATGCGGGCGTGGATCTCCTTGATGCGCCAGATGGCGAGGATGTCGCCCGTGGGCTTCTTGGTGAACTTGTAGGCACCGTGACTGGTGCCGATGGCGATGGCCAGTGCGTCACACTGGGTGGCCTTGACGAAGTCGGCTGCCTGATCCGGATCGGTCAGGAGTTGATCCATCGTCATCTTGCCTTCCGCGCCATGGCCGTCTTCCTTATCGCCAGTCATGGTTTCCAGAGAGCCGAGCACACCGAGTTCGCCCTCGACCGAAACACCAATGCTGTGCGACAGTTCAACGACCTTACGGGTGACGTCCACGTTGTATTCAAACGAGGCAACGGTCTTGCCATCGGCTTGGAGCGAACCATCCATCATCACAGATGAAAAGCCGGAACGGATGGCAGCCATACAGACCGCCGGGCTCTGGCCATGGTCCTGGTGCATCACGACGGGGATCTCGGGGTAAGCTTCCAGCGCTGCTAGGATCTGGTGACGCAGGAAAGGTTCACCGGCATATTTACGGGCGCCGGCTGAGGCCTGCATGATCACCGGAGCATCCAGTTTCTTGGCCGCTTCCATGATGGCCCAGACCTGCTCCATGTTATTGACGTTGAAGGCAGGCAGGCCGTAGTGGTGTTCAGCAGCGTGGTCGAGGAGCTGGCGCAGCGAGACGAGGGACATAACAATCTCCGTAGGGCAGGTTGCCGGTTAAATATGTAGAAAGCTTGTGCGGATTAACCAGTGATATCGGGGGTGGCATGTTCCCCGATATGAACGATTTTGAGGGTGTTGGTGCCGCCGGGGGTGCCAATCGGTTCGCCAATGGTGAGCACGACGAGGTCGCCGCGTTCCACAACCCCCTGGTCCAGCAGGACCGTTTCAGCATCGGCCAGCATCATGTCACGGTCAGGTTGGCTGCGCGGCATGAGCATCGGGTAAACGTCCCGGAACAGGGTCATCCGGTTGCGCGAGGCCTCGTCCGGGGTGAGTGCAAAGATCGGAACACCGCAGTTCAGACGACTCATCCAGAGTGCGGTTGCACCCGATTCTGTCAGGGCGGCAATGGCCTTGACCTTCAGGTGATGGGCTGTCCAGATGGCACCCATGGCGATGGATTGGTCAACACGGGTGAAGACGCGATCAAGAAATTCGCTTTCCAGCATCACCGGATAGGTGCGCTCGGCCTCAAGGCAGATGCGCGACATGGCTTCCACGGTCTCAACCGGATACTGGCCACTGGCGGTTTCGGCTGAGAGCATCACGGCATCGGTACCGTCCAGCACCGCATTAGCCACGTCGGAGACCTCAGCGCGCGTCGGAATCGGTGAGCTAATCATCGATTCCATCATCTGGGTGGCAGTGATGGCGAGCTTGTTCATCTCGCGGGCCATGCGGATCATCCGCTTCTGTAGCGATGGCACAGCGGCATCGCCCACCTCGACGCCGAGATCGCCACGGGCCACCATGATGCCGTCGGATGCTTCGAGGATTTCAGCCAGATGTTCGATGGCTTCGGTACGTTCGATCTTGGCAATAATGAGCGATTTGCCCCCAGCCTTTTTCATGAGATCGCGTGATAGATGAATATCGGCGGCCTCTCGCGGGAAGGAGATGGCCAGAAAGTCGGCGTTGATTTCGGCCGCCGTAATCATGTCGGCCTTATCTTTATCCGTGAGCGCCGGGGCAGAGAGACCACCGCCTTTGCGGTTGATCCCCTTGTTATTCGACAATGGGCCACCGACGTGCACCTTGGTATGAATCTCCGGTCCGTTGACGGCGGTGACGTTGAGCACAACTCGGCCGTCGTCCAGTAGTAGGACATCGCCGCTCTGCACATCGTTGGGCAGTTCGGGATAGTCCAGGCCGACACGCTCCTGGTTGCCCAGCGTACAGGCCGCATCAAGAATAAAACTGTCACCCTTGGCCAGAATCACCTTGCCATCGGCGAATTTGCCGACGCGGATCTTCGGGCCCTGCAAATCAACCAGAATGCCGACGGGACGGCGGTATTGTTGAGCCAGCTCGCGCACCAGTTTGGCACGGGCGCGGTGGTCATCGGCGGTGCCGTGGCTGAAGTTGAGGCGGACGACATCCACGCCCGCAGCGATCAAGGCGCCCAGGGCCTCCGGCGACGAACTGGTAGGGCCGAGAGTGGCAACGATCTTGGTGCTGCGGAGCATAGGGATACCTTAAAGTTTAGCCGTTGGCGCGTGCTTCAAGTGCTTCAATGGCCGGTAGCGTCTTACCTTCCAGGAACTCGAGGAAGGCACCGCCGCCGGTCGAGATGTAACCCACATCATCGGCAATCTTGAACTTGGCGATGGCGGCCAGGGTGTCGCCACCGCCAGCAATCGAGAACGCATCCGAGTGCGCAATGGCCGATGACATCATCTTGGTGCCGCCGGCAAACTGATCGTGCTCGAATACACCCACCGGGCCGTTCCAGATGATGGTGCCGGCATGGGCGATGATTTCCGACAGGCGGGCCGCCGTCTTCGGGCCGACATCCAGAATGCGGTCGTGGGCAGCAACTTCGTCGACGGGGATCTTGTTGGCGCGCGCCAGGGCCGAGACTTCATCGGCAACGACGACATCGACCGGTAGCGGCACTTCGGCGCCTCGGGCTTTCATCATATCGATGATGGCCTGGGCTTCTTTGACGAGCTCCGGCTCGGCCAGCGATTCACCAATGCGGTGACCCGTGGCCAGCAGGAAGGTATTGGCGATGCCGCCGCCCACGATGAGCTGATCGACCTTTTCGGCCAGCGATTTGAGAATGACGAGCTTCGATGAGACCTTGGCGCCACCGACGATAGCGACCAGCGGGCGGGCCGGGTTTTCGATGGCCTTGGCCAGAGCATCGATTTCGCCACCCATGAGCATGCCGGCGCAGGCCACCGGGGCAAAGCGGGCGATACCATGCGTGGTGGCTTCGGCACGGTGGGCTGTACCGAAGGCATCGTTCACGTAGACGTCGCAGAGCTTGGCCATTTTCTGGGCCAGCTCTTCGTTGTCTTTCTTCTCGCCCTTGTTGCAGCGGCAGTTTTCCAGCAGCACCACTTCACCCGGCTTGACTTCAAAGCCGCCGTCGACCCAGTTCTGGATCAGACGGACGGGTTTGTTCAGTAGCTGCCCCAGACGCACGGCCACCGGCATCAGTGTGTCGTCCGCCTTCACTTCGCCTTCCGTCGGGCGACCCAAGTGAGAGGTCACCATGACAGCGGCACCGTTATCCAGACAGTACTTGATCGATGGGATCGAGGCGCGGATACGGGTGTCTTCCGTGATATTGCCGGCATCGTCCTGCGGGACGTTCAGGTCAGCACGAATGAAAACACGTTTGCCTTTGACATCGACATCGGTCAGCTTTTTAACGTTCATGGTTGGGCTCCGGGTGGCTGGCAGTTACTTCGCGTTCATCCAGGCGCGGGCAGTATCCAGCATGCGGCAGCTGTAACCCCACTCGTTGTCGTACCAGGAAAGGACTTTGACCAGGGTGCTGCCATCTTCAGCCGTAATGACACGGGTCTGGGTGGCATCAAAAGTCGACGAATGCGGGTCGTGGTTAAAGTCCGACGAGACCAGGGGGTCATTATTGACTGCCAGGACATTCTTCATCGGGCCGTTGGCGGCAGCCGTCATCAGGCTGTTGATTTCTTCCTTGGTGGTCGGACGCTCCGAAGTGAAGGTCAGATCAACGAGGGATACATTGATCGTCGGGACGCGCAGGGCAAAACCATCGAACTTGCCCTTCAGCTGGGGCAGCACCAGGCCGACGGCCGCAGCAGCACCGGTCTTGGTCGGGATGATGTTCTGGGCAGCGGCGCGGGCGCGACGCAGATCCGAGTGACGGACATCAACGGTCACCTGATCGTTGGTGTAGGCATGGACCGTGGTCATCAGGCCTGCCTTGATGCCGACGTTGTCTGACAGCACCTTGGCCACCGGCGCCAGGCAATTGGTTGTGCAGGAAGCATTGGAAACGACGGTCATATCGGCAGTGAGCACATCTGTGTTGACGCCATAGACAACGGTGGCATCCACATCACTGCCACCCGGGGCAGAAATCAGCACGCGCTGGGCACCTTGCTCGAGCAAGGCCTGGGCCTTGGCCTTGGAGGTGTAGGCGCCGGTACATTCCAGCACCATGTCGACCTTGTGGTCGGCCCAGTTAATAGCCTTAGGATCTTTGGTCGAGTAGAAGGCAATCTTCTTGCCATCGATGATGATGCAGTTCTCGCCCTCAAACTCTACCGGGGTGCGGAAGCGGCCATGCGTGGTGTCGTACTTCAGCAGGTGGGCGTTGGTCTTCAGGTCACCTGAAGCGTTGATGGCGACCAGGTTGAATTCCTTCTGCAGACCCAGCTCATAGATTGCGCGCAGGGTGCAGCGACCGATACGTCCGAAGCCGTTGATAGCAACATTAATGGCCATGGTTGTTTCTCCGAGTAGTTATATAGATGGGTAGTGTTGAATTACTTTGAAAGCACACCGCGAACGGTGTTGACGACGTTTTCGACAGTGAAGCCGAATTCCTTGAACAGGAGACCGGCGGGGGCCGATTCACCGAAGCGGGCGAGGCCGACAACGGCGCCGTCCAGACCGACATATTTGTACCAGCCATCCGGGTGACCGGCTTCGATGGCCACACGTGGTAGACCGGCAGGCAGCACCAGATCACGCCACGCCTTGTCTTGTTTATCGAAGGTGGTAGTCGATGGCATGGAAACCACGCTGACGGCGATGCCGGCTTCCGCCAGAGCGGCTTGCGCATCCAGGGCTAGTTTGACCTCGGAGCCGGTGGCGATCAGTACCGCCTTGGCATTAGCGGTGGGTGAGACCACGTAACCACCGCGTGCCACATCGGCGGCAGGCGTGTTGTTGGCCACCGGTGGCAGATTCTGGCGTGATAGCAGCAGAGCGGTCGGGCCGGTGGCATTTTCCACGCCCTTGACCCAGGCGACGGCCGTTTCGGTGGCATCGGCCGGGCGCCAGACATCCAGATTCGGGATGATGCGCAGCGAGGCGGCGTGTTCCACCGGTTGGTGGGTCGGGCCATCTTCACCCAGACCGATGGAGTCGTGGGTGTAGACCATGATTTGCCGCACCTTCATTAGTGCCGCCATGCGGATGGCGTTACGGGCGTAATCCGAGAACACCATGAAGGTCGCCGTGTAGGGGATGAAACCACCGGCCAGGGCGATACCATTGGCTATGGCTGTCATGCCGAATTCGCGCACGCCGTAAAACAGGTAATTGCCGCCTTCTGTGGCGCTAACGCCTTTGGCGCCCTTCCACCAGGTCAGATTCGAGCCGGCCAGATCCGCTGAACCGCCGAGTAGTTCTGGCAGGTTAGGGGCGAGGGCTTCAATGGCAAGTTGCGAGGCTTTACGCGTCGCTACAGTTTCAGCCTTGGCCTGGGTGGCAGCAATGAAATCCTGTGCGTTTTTCGACCAAGAGGCGGGCAGTTTGCCGGACAGGCGACGGGAGAATTCAGCGGCATCGGCAGGGAAGGTCGCGCTGTAGGCTGCAAAGCTTTTATCCCAGGCCGCTTCACGCATAGCACCGGCTTCACGGGCATTCCAGGCCGCGTAAACGTTGGCCGGGATTTCAAAGGCGGCGTGGGTCCAGCCGATGGCGGCGCGTGTGGCGGCGATTTCATCAGCACCCAGTGGCGCGCCGTGCACATCAGCACTGTTGGCTTTGTTCGGCGAGCCCATGCCGATGGCAGTGCGGCAACAGATCAGCGTCGGGCGCGAGGTATCAGCCTTGGCGGCCTGGATGGCGGCATCCAGGGCGGCAGCATCATGGCCATTGACGTTGGGGATCACCTGCCAGCCATAAGCAGCAAAGCGACCCGGCGTATCGTCGGTGAACCAGCCTTCAACCTGGCCATCAATCGAGATGCCATTGTCGTCCCAGAAGGCGATCAACTTGCCTAGGCCCAGTGTGCCGGCCAGCGAACAGGCTTCGTGCGACACGCCTTCCATGAGGCAACCATCGCCCATGAAGGCATAGGTGTAGTGGTCAACGATGGTGTGGCCATCGCGATTAAATTCAGCGGCCAGCAGTTTTTCGTTGATAGCCATGCCAACGGCGTTGGCAATCCCCTGGCCGAGCGGGCCGGTGGTGGTTTCAACCCCGGCGGTGTAGCCATATTCCGGGTGGCCCGGTGTGCGGCTATGCAATTGGCGGAATTGTTTGAGATCTTCGATGGTGAGGTCGTAGCCGCTCAGATGAAGCAGGGCATAGAGCAGCATCGAGCCATGGCCATTCGACAGCACGAAGCGATCGCGATTCGGCCAGGCGGGGTTCGCCGGGTTGTGGCTGAGGTGCTGACGCCACAGGACTTCGGCGATTTCGGCCATGCCGAGCGGCATGCCGGGGTGGCCAGAGTTGGCCTGCTGGACGGCGTCCATGGCCAAGGCGCGAATCGCACCCGTCAGTTCGTTATAGGCCGGGGCAGCAGGGGCTGTGCGGACGGGACGGGAAGGGGTGTTGGCAGCAGACAGGGAAGACACAAAGTTAGCCCGGCAAAAGACGCAATTATCGGCTAAAACGGGCTTACCTGCCAAGAACGGCAGGTAAGAAATTGATGAAAGGGCTTAAGCTTTTCGTTAACGCCAGTGGCGATCACGCATGGTAGGACGTTACCCGTTCAACCTCGTTCTTTGAACCCAGAATGACGGGCACGCGCTGGTGCAGTGACGTTGGTTGAATTTCCAGAATCCGCTCGCGACCGGTGGTGGCGGCGCCACCGGCTTGTTCGACCAGGAACGCCATCGGGTTGGCCTCGTACAATAAGCGCAACTTGCCGCCCTGTTTGGCGACTTTGGCATCCATTGGGTACATGAAGACGCCACCACGCGACAGAATGCGGTGCACATCGGCTACCATCGAGGCCACCCAACGCATATTGAAGTCATCCCCACGGGGACCGGTTTTGCCAGCGAGAAGTTCGTCGACATAACGTTGAACCGGCGCTTCCCAGTGGCGCTGGTTCGACATATTGATTGAAAATTCGCGGGTATCTGCCGGAATGGTGAGGTTTTCCTGGGTCAGACGGAAGGAACCGACTTCACGATCTAGGGTGAATACGTGCACCCCATGGCCGAAGGTCAGCACCAGCTGGGTGTTCGGACCATAAACTGCGTAACCGGCAGCGACCTGAGTGCAGCCCTTTTGCAGGAAGGCCTCGCCGTTTTCGCAATTGGCGCCTTCCGGAGCCTTGAGCACCGAAAAGATCGTACCGACCGAGACATTGACATCAATATTAGAGGAGCCGTCCAGCGGATCAAAGACGAGCAGGTACTCACCCTTCGGGTAACGGTTCGGGATACAGAATGGCAGGTCCATTTCTTCTGAGGCCATGGCGGCCAGGTGGCCACCCCATTCGTTGGCATCGAGCAGAATCTCGTTCGAGATCACGTCGAGCTTCTTCTGGACTTCGCCCTGAATATTATCTGTGCCGGCGGTTCCCATTGCATCGCCCAGGCCGCCTTTACCGATGGCAATGGCGATGGCCTTGCAGGCGCGGGCGACAACTTCAATCAGTAACCGTAGATTCGGATCCAGGTTGTTGTGCGAGCGTTGCTGTTCGATCAGAAAACGGGACAGGGGGATGCGCATGGTGGACGTTATCTCTATGAGCGTGTTGATAGCTGCGATTGTACCGGTTCAACCGGTGTGTTCACGTAACCAGGTTTGCCAGGTTGGCCATATGCTGGCTGAGGCACCCGCATAAGCGGTGGGTTGCCGGGTGCCTACGCGCGGAGGTTGGCCGAGTACCTGGTAGAGCGGTGCGCTGCAGCCACCGGCCTCAGCCAGAATCAGACGACCTGCTGCGGCATCCCATGGCAACTGGCCACCGTGGACATAGGCCTGAATCTGCCCGGAGGCCAGTGCACACCATTCCAGGGTGCTGGCACCCAGGCTACGCCAACCGCGCCAGGGGCTAGGCTGGGTGGTATCCCGGGTCAGTCCGGAGGGGGAGATGTTGGCAATGGCTTGGCGCAGGGGTTCCGGCAGATAGGTCATGTCGACGCCGACCAGCGCGTTGCGCAGCGATGTCGACTCTCTTCCCGGCGTTTGCCCTAACTGAAGGCGCTGGCCATTCAGAAAGGCGCCACCATTAAGGGAGGCGTGCCAGAGATTGTCAAGCGCCGGCGCATAGGTCACACCTACCACCGTTTGCCCCTGGTGCACGAGGGCCACCGATAGCGCGTACCAGGGCAAGCCGGACACGAAGTTGGTTGTGCCATCAATCGGGTCGGCAATCCACAGCGTGGCGCTTGTCGATGCGGCTTGTTGCCAGAGCGCATCCTGTTCTGCGGCGGCACTCTCCTCGCCGAGCAGCGCTGCGGGGTAAAGTTCAGGGAGAGTGTTGGCCAGGACTTGCTGTACGGCACGGTCAGCATCACTTAATAGGCTGCCATCCGATTTAAGATCGACCTGAAGCGCATGCCAGCGGGGGAGCACCTCGGTGTGGGCAATGCCCTGAAGCAACGCTCCCACCGATTGGGCGCAGGTCGCCCAAAGCGCAGTTTCGGAGATCAGAGGTTCGGACATGCGCTCTATAATACTAGGATGGTCATTCCCCGCTTCTATGTGCCCCAACCCTTGACGGTTGGTGACTGTGTGACGCTTCCCGAAGCGGTCGCAAATCATGCGGTGCGTGTCTTGCGTTTGCAGGCCGGTGACCCGCTGGTGCTGTTTAATGGCGAGGGGGGTGCCTATGAGGGTACGCTACTGGCCCAAGCGGTCGAGGATGAATCGGGTAGGGGGCGGCGCGAAGGCAAACAGTCGCGCGCCAGTAAACAACGGGACGTGCAAGTGCAGCTGAGTGGCTTTCAGCCGGATGACCGTGCCAGCCCCTTGCGCATTAGCTTATGGCAGGGCGTATCGGCCGCTGAGCGGATGGACACGACCTGGCAGAAGTCGGTCGAGCTGGGCGTACATCGATGTGTACCGGTGGAAACCCGTCGTTGTGTGGCACGCCTTGACGGTGCCCGTGCCGAGAAACGTCATGCGCACTGGCAGGGCGTCATTGTCGCGGCGGCCGAGCAATGCGGTCTGAATCGTCTGCCCGAACTAACCCCGGTGCAAAGCTTGACTGAGGCGTTGCGTGAATCCGGGACGGGTATCCGGATCATGCTGGACCCCGATGCCGAAGAGAGTTACCCGGCATGGCTTGAGCGGCAGGAGGGTCTCACCGATCTGACCTTGCTGATTGGCCCCGAGGGTGGTTTCGCGCCTGAAGAAATCGAGGCGGCTAAGGCGGCGGGCTTCCTTTGTTTTCGTCTGGGGCCGCGGGTGTTCAGAACTGAAACTGCCGGGCCGGTTGCATTGGCAGTGACGCAAGCCATCGCAGGCGATTTACGATAGATCAACCTTTGTCAGCAGTGATGTGCAGCTGCTCTTTGTGCGGTAATATTGGCCGCTTGAATTCTGCTGGCGGAGATTGCCGTGCCTGATCCGAATTTTGTTGCCTGGTTCCGTTCGGTTGCGCCCTATATTAATAGCTTCCGAGGGAAGACCTTTGTTATCGCGGTCGGGGGCAAAGCCATCAGCGGACCATTTGCGAAGACTTTTGCCTACGACATTAATTTACTTGCCAGCCTGGGTATCCGTCTGGTGCTGGTGCATGGCGCGCGACCTCAAATCGAGGAAGAACTTCAGGATCGGGGTTTGCCCTCGACTTTTCATGGTAACTACCGGATCACGGATGCCGCGACGCTGGATTGCGTCCTTCATGCTGTCGGCAGCGTTTACCTGGAAATCGAAGCCTTACTGTCTCAGGGTCTGCCCAACACGCCTATGGCAGGCAGTACTATCCGGGTGGTCGGCGGCAACTTCCTGACGGCGCGTCCCCTGGGCGTGATTGATGGCGTTGATATGCAGTATGCCGGTATTGTACGTAAGGTCGATGCCGAAGGGATTCGCGCGCAACTGGGGCTAGGCAATATTGTTCTGCTCTCCTGCCAGGGAGCCAGCCCTTCCGGGGAGATTTTCAATCTGGCGATGGAAGAGGCGGCCGAGTCTGTCGCTACGGCGTTGCGTGCCGACAAACTGATTTATATCGGCGATACAGCCGGTGCGGTTGACGCCGACGGTACCCTGATCGAAGAGCTGACGGCCGATGCGGCCGAGCAACTTGTCAAGCAGGGGGAATGGCTGTCCAACGATCTCAAGCGCTTCTTGCCTTGTTCGGTTCGGGCGTGTCGGGCCGGTGTGGGTCGGGTGCACCTGGTGGGTTACGCCGACGATGGGTCAATGATTCTGGAGTTGTTCACCCATGATGGGGTGGGCACCATCGTGACCCGGGCATCACTTGATCGCCTGCGTGAGGCCAAGGCCGATGACATCGCCGGTTTGCTGGCCATTATCGATCCGCTCGAACAGGATGGCACGCTGGTGCCCCGGCCACGGGAGCGGATCGAGCAAGAGGTCGGTCAGTTCACGGTGCTTGAGCACGATAACGTGATCGTGGGATGTGCGGCCCTTTATGTCCTGGATGACGAGAATGCGGAGCTGGCCTGCTTGGCGGTCGATAGCGAACATCGGGAGTGGGGCTACGGCGAACGGTTGATGCAGGCGATTGAGGCGAGGGCGCGTGCCAGCGGCATCCGGCGTCTATATGTTCTGACGACCCGCACATCGCACTGGTTTATCGAGCGAGGCTATAAACCAGCGTCGGTTGAAGATCTCCCGGACTGCAAGCGGGAGATGTACAACTACCAGCGAAATTCCAAGGTGTTTGTGAAGATCCTCTGAGGGGGTCTTTCTTAAGAATAAAGAGAGGAAAGAAAAAATGGCTCGTATCGTTCAATGCATCAAGCTGGGCAAAGAAGCCGAAGGCATGGATTTTCCACCGATGCCGGGGGCCATGGGTAAGAAGCTGTTTGATGGCGTTTCCAAGGAAGCCTGGCAGCAATGGGTCAAATTGCAGACCATGATCATCAATGAAAATCGCCTGAATCTGGCAGATGCCCGCCATCGCGAATATTTACGAGAGCAGTGCGAGAAGCATTTCTTTGGCGAAGGCGCGGATCAGGTCGAGGGATATTCACCCCCTAAGGACTGAAGCTACGGTCGCGCTGGTATTCCAATAAAAAAGGATCGGTTCTATGAACTGACCCTTTTTCAATTCGGCAGGGGAAAGAGTCCGGGGAATGTCAGGTGCGGCGTGTCAGCTGCACACCATCGATGCTGCCTAGCAGGAGGACATCGGCACCACGTCGGGCAAACAATCCGTTGGTGACGGTCCCAACGATCTGATTGAGTGTCGATTCAAGCCCGGTCGGGTCGCTGATCGTTAAGCCAGTGACATCCACGATCTGATTCCCGTTGTCGGTGATAAAACCGGAGCGAAGTATGGGTGTGCCGCCCAGGCGTTCCACGGCGCGGGCGACCTGCGCCACTGCCATGGGGATCACTTCGATGGGCAAGGGAAAGTGACCGAGCGTTGGAACGCACTTTGATGAATCGGCAATGCAGACAAATTCTCCGGCAACATCGGCAATGATTTTTTCCCGGGTCAGTGCGCCGCCGCCGCCTTTGATCATGGAAAACCCAGGGTCAATTTCGTCGGCGCCATCCACATAGATCGGCAACGCGTCGATGTCGTTCAGATCAAATAGGGGAATGCCAATCGCCGTTAACCTATCTGCAGTTGCCTGGGAGCTGGCAACCGCGCCGCGTAAATTTTGACGAAGGGGCACCAAGGCATCAATGAACAGATTGGCAGTGGATCCCGTGCCAACCCCCAGAATAGAGCCTTTTGGAAGGTTGTTGGCGACGTAGTCTGCTGCTGCGAGCGCTACGGATTGTTTGAGTTGGGTTTGTTGTTCAGGTGTCATAAGCGCGTGCTCATTGAGTGATGAAGTCTGAGAAATCACGACCTATTATCCGCGTAAATTTTTCTCGTCCAACTTTTTAAAATTGCACTTGCGAGCAAGCCTTCGAAGCACACATGAATAAAAAGACACACCCTGTTCAATTAATTGAAGAAATGCATAAAAAAATCTTTACACACTTCAAGAAGTGTATAAACTGTGCTTACCAAATCCCTTCTGGAAGGAGACGTCAAGATGTCAACTGAAACCACTTCGTTCACGACGCTGGCTGCAACGCTGGCTGCAAAAAAACCGGCAGCAAAAAAAGCAGCGGCTAAAAAGCCTGCTGCTAAGAAGCCAGCCGCTAAAAAAGTAGCTGCCAAGAAGCCCGCAGCGAAGAAGGTTGCCGCTAAGAAGCCGGCCGCCAAAAAAGTAGCCGCTAAGAAGCCCGCAGCGAAGAAGGTTGCCGCTAAGAAGCCGGCCGCTAAAAAAGTAGCCGCTAAGAAGCCCGCAGCGAAGAAGGTTGCCGTCAAGAAGTCGGCCGCCAAGAAGGCCGTGAAGAAGGTTGTGAAAAAAGTTGTAAAGAAGGCTGCTCCTAAGAAAGCCGCCAAGAAGGTAGTCAAAAAGGCTGCCAAGAAAGTCGCTAAGAAGAAGTAATTCTTCAAAGCCTTAAAAAGAAAAACCCCACGTTTCGGCGTGGGGTTTTTCTTTGGGGAGGGTTTCGACTACTTTTTCTTCTGCGGCGGGAGGTCGGTGCATGCACCTTCGGCTACTTCAGCTGCTAGCCCGACCGATTCGCACAACGTGGGGTGCGGGTGAATCGTGTGCCCCATATCTGCCGCATCACAACCCATTTCGATGGCTAGACAGACCTCACCGATCAGATCGCCGGCATGGGTGCCGACGATGCCACCGCCAATGATCCGATGGGTTTCAGCGTCAAACAGCAGCTTCGTGAAGCCTTCGTCGCGGCCATTGGCAATGGCACGACCAGAAGCCGCCCAGGGGAACATCGCTTTGGTGAACTTTCTGCCGGAAGCCTTGCACTGTTCTTCAGTCAGGCCCGCCCAGGCAACCTCGGGGTCTGTATAGGCTACGGACGGGATCTGAAGCGGGTCAAAGACGCGCTTGTGACCGGCGGCGACTTCGGCGGCGACGTGGCCTTCGTGAACGGCCTTATGTGCCAGCATGGGTTGCCCTACCAGGTCTCCAATGGCAAAGATGTGGGGCACATTGGTCCGCATCTGGTTGTCGACCTTGATGAAACCCCGTTCATCTACAATCACGCCAGCGTTATCCGCTGCGAGTTTGCCCCCGTTGGGAGAACGGCCTACGGCGACGAGTACGCGGTCGTAGGTACCGGCTGCCGGAGTTTCAGCGCCGTTGGCACCTTCGAACTGTACCGAGATACCACTGGACTCGGCTTTTGCAGCCACGCATTTGGTGTTGAGCATGACACGACCAAAGCGGGAAAGATTCATCTTTTCCCAGACTTTGACCAGATCACGATCTGCGCCGGGCATAAGACCCGGTCCCAGTTCGACGACATCAATCTGGGTGCCAAGGGAGGCATACACGGTTGCCATTTCGAGACCGATGATGCCGCCGCCAACGACGAGCATGCGCTTGGGGATATCCTTCAGCTCCAGTGCTCCCGTTGAATCAACCACGCGTGGATCTAATGGCATGAACGGCAGCTTGATTGATTGAGAGCCGGCGGCAATGATCGCCTGTTTGAACCGGATCACCTTCTTTTCGCCGGTTGTCTTCTGACCATCGCCAGAGGTGATATCGACATGCATATGATGGGCATCAATGAACTGGCCGAGGCCGCGTACCTGCTGGACCTTGCGGCCTTTGGCCATACCGGCCAAACCACCCGTCAGCTTGCTAACGACCTTGTTTTTGTGTTCGCGCAGCTTTTCAACCGAGACTTTGGCCGAGGCCATCTCGACGATGCCGAGCTCGTGCAGGTGGGTCACTTCGTCCATGACGCCGGCAATATGTAGGAGTGCCTTGGAAGGAATGCAGCCGACGTTGAGGCAAACGCCGCCCAGAGTACCGTAGCGTTCAACGATCACGGTATTGAGACCCAGATCAGCAGCACGGAACGCGGCGGAGTAACCGCCAGGTCCACCGCCTAGAACCAGTATGTCGCAGTCAAGATCCACAGCGCCGGCATATCCAGTTACCGGTGTCGGAGCAGTTACTGGCGCAGCGGCGGCTGGGGTTGGTGCCGAGGCAGGCGCTGCAGGCGACGTTGGCGCTGGTGTGGCGCCTGCTGTGTCTGATGCCTCGACGCGGACGACGATAGTGCCTTCGCCGATCCGGTCACCGAGTTTGACCAGGACTTCCTTGACGGTGCCTGCCGCCGAGGCGGGCACGTCCATGGTGGCTTTGTCGGATTCCAGGGTGACGAGGGCATCGTCGACCTGAATCACGTCGCCTGCTTTGACGAAGACCTCGATCACGGGAACATCGGTGAAGTCGCCGATATCCGGTACTTTAATGTCGACTAGTTGGCTCATGGCTTTTTCCTCACAGGGCCACGCGGCGGAAATCCGCCAGCAGTTGCGCCAGATAGACATTAAAGCGGGTGGCCAGTGCGCCATCAATCACACGGTGATCCGCCGTCAGCGAGAGGGGTAGGGTCAGGCGTGGTACAAACTGCTTGCCATCCCATACCGGCTTCATGGCGCTCTTGTTGACACCGAGAATTGCGACTTCCGGGGCATTCACGATCGGTGCGAAGTAGGTGCCGCCGATGCCGCCGAGCGACGAGATGGTGAAGCAGGCTCCCTGCATGTCGGCCGGTTTCAGCTTACCGTCACGGGCCTGTTTGGCCAGATCGCCGGATTCCTGAGCCAGTTCGAAGACTGATTTCTTGTCGGCGTTTTTGATGACCGGTACCACCAGGCCATTGGGCGTATCTGCTGCAAAAGCGATGTTGAAGTACTGCTTCATCACCAGATTGTCGCCATCCAGCGACGAATTGAACTCCGGATACTTCTGCAGGGCTTTCACGCAAGCCTTGATCAGGAAGGCGAGCATGGTCAGTTTGGCGCCACCACTCTTTTCGTTTTCCTTGTTCAGTTGAACACGGAAGGATTCCAGATCGGTGATGTCGGCATCCTCATGATAGGTCACTGCCGGAATCATGACCCAGTTGCGTGATAGGTTCTGGCCGGAGATCTTCTTAATGCGCGACAGCGGTTGAACATCGATGGGACCGAATTTGGCGAAATCGACCTTCGGCCACGGCAATAAATCGAGGCCACCGCCCAATCCACCACCCGCTACACCCCCACTCGCAGCGGCGGGCGTCTTTCCCGGCACCACGCCGGTACTCATGGCACCCTTTACGAAGCCCGTGATGTCTTCGCGCAATATGCGGCTCTTCGGGCCACTCGGTTTAACGTGTGTCAGATCAACGCCGAGTTCGCGGGCATAAGCACGGGCGCCTGGGCTGGCATGGACTACACCACCCAGCGGCAGACTCGGCAATGTGGAAGCGGCTGTGCTTGACACTGCTTTGTCGCTCTCGCTTGCAGTACTTGCTTGTACAGCAGCGCTCGGGCTTCGCGCATTGCCCTCGCTCGCTGCGCTTCCGGATGGTGAAGTGGCAGTCGCAGGTGCAGGCGAACTAGTGACGGTACTACCCGTCTCCAAACGAACAATCACCGAACCTTCGCCCACTTTGTCGCCGAGTTTGACCAAGACTTCCTTCACGGTGCCGGCGGCCGAAGACGGGACATCCATCGTGGCTTTGTCGGACTCCAGCGTGACGAGTGCGTCATCGACATTCACTACATCGCCCGGCTTCACAAAGACCTCGATAACCGGGACTTCGGAGAAGTCGCCGATGTCAGGAACCTTGACGTCGACAATGCCGCCACCGGCAGCCGGTGCTGCTGCCTGGGGCACCGAGGCTGCTGGTTCCGGAGCGGGTGCTAAAGCAGTTGCTGGTTCGGCAGATGCCGTATCACTGGCTTCCACGCGGACAACGACCGTGCCTTCACCAATTTTGTCACCGAGTTTGACCAGGACTTCTTTAACGACTCCAGCCGCAGACGCGGGCACATCCATGGTGGCTTTGTCGGATTCAAGCGTCACGAGCGCATCATCGACTTTGATGACGTCGCCCGGCTTCACGAAAACTTCAATCACGGGGACATCGGTGAAATCACCGATGTCGGGAACTTTAATTTCAATCAGTTGACTCATGTTCTTGTTCCCCTTAGACCGTCATCGGGTTGGGTTTGTTTGGATCCAGTTTATACTTGCTGATGGCCGCAGCGACCTTGTCGCGGCCAATTGCACCCTCATCCGCTAATGCCTTTAGCGCGGCCACCGTGACCCAGTGTCGATCAACTTCAAAGAATTCACGCAGGTGCTCGCGGGTGTCCGAGCGGCCAAAGCCGTTGGTGCCGAGGGCAACAAAGCTCTTCTTGATGAAGGGACGGATCTGTTCGGCATAAAGCTTGATGTAGTCGGTTGTCGCCACGACCGGGCCTGTGGTGCCGGCCAGTTTTGATTCCACATGCGACACACGCTGTGGGTCCGTCGGGTGCAACATGTTCCAGCGGGCCACATCCTCACCATCACGGGCGAGTTCGTTAAAACTCGGGCAGCCCCACAGGTCGGATTCGACACCCCAGTCCTTGCGCAGCAGTTCTGCTGCGGCAATGACTTCGCGGAAAATCGTACCGGACCCGAGTAATTGGACCCGTGGGCCGTTCGAAGGGTTGCCCTTTTTGAACTGGTACATCCCCTTGATGATGTCGGGCGCTGCACCGGCCGGCATTGCCGGGTGCTCATAATTCTCGTTCATCACCGTCAGATAATAGAAGACATCTTCCTGATCCTGATGCATGCGGCGTAAGCCGTCCTGGGTGATGACGGCCACTTCGTACTGGAAAGTGGGGTCGTAGGAAATACAGTTCGGAATCATGTTGGCCAGCAGCAGGCTGTGGCCGTCTTCGTGCTGTAGGCCTTCGCCGTTCAGAGTGGTACGGCCAGCGGTGCCACCGATCAGGAAGCCGCGGGCACGCTGGTCACCTGCGGCCCAGCACAGATCCAGCGTACGTTGCAGACCAAACATCGAATAGCAGATATAGAACGGTATGGTCTGGACGCCATGCACCGAGTACGAGGTTGCGGCAGCGATCCAGTCGCTCATGGCACCTGCCTCGTTAATCCCCTCTTGCAGCACCTGTCCAGTCTTGGATTCCTTGTAGAACATAAGCTGGTCATGGTCTTCGGGTACGTAATTCTGTCCTTCCTGGTTCCAGATTCCTACCGCGCGGAACATGCCTTCCATACCGAACGTACGGGACTCGTCCGGCACGATCGGGACGATATTCTTACCGATCTGCTTGTCCTTGAGCAGCATATTCATGATGCGCACGATGGCCATAGTCGTTGATAGCTCGCGACCTTCACCGGAAGCTTTGAGCAGGGCATCAAAGCTTTCCAGGGCGGGCACCGGGAGCGGCTCGGCTTTGCGCCGACGTTGAGGTAGGAACCCTCCCAGTGCCATCCGGCGATCCCGCATGTACTGGAATTCGGGCGAGTCTTCGGCAAACTTCAGGTAGGGCAGGGTATCGATTTCTTCATCCTTGACCGGCAGCGAGAAGCGGTCGCGGAAGCGGGCAATCTGCTCTTTGTCCATCTTCTTCTGCTGGTGCGAGGTATTCATCGCTTCGCCAGCCTTGCCCATACCGAAGCCTTTGATGGTCTTGGCAAGAATCAGGGTCGGTTGTCCCTTGTGCTTAACGGCACGATCATAAGCGGCAAAGATTTTGAAGATATCATGGCCGCCACGATTGAGTTGCCAGATTTCGTCATCAGTCCAATCAGCAACCAGAGCCTTGAGTTCCGGAGTGTTGAAGAAATGCTCCCGCACGTAAGCCCCGTCTTTGGACTTGAAAGTCTGGTATTCGCCATCACAGAGATTCATCATCCTTTGCTTCAGAATGCCCTGAGTATCGCGCTGGAACAGCGCATCCCAATGGGTACCCCAGATCAGCTTGATCACATTCCAGCCGGCGCCGCGAAATTCCGATTCCAGGTCCTGGATGATCTTGCCATTGCCGCGAACCGGCCCATCAAGCCTCTGTAGGTTGCAGTTAATGACGAAGATCAGGTTGTCGAGCTTTTCACGGCCGGCCATGCCAATGGCACCCAGGGATTCGACCTCATCCGTTTCGCCATCGCCCAGGAAGGCCCAGACCTTCCGATGTGCTGCCTTCTCTGCATTAATCAGACCACGGCTGGCCAGATACTTCATGAAGCGGGCCTGATAGATCGCTTGGATCGGGCCAAGGCCCATCGATACCGTAGGGAACTGCCAGAAGTCCGGCATCAGCCAGGGGTGTGGGTAGGAGGAGATCCCCTTGCCGGTGGTTTCCTGTCGGAAATGATCAAGCTGGCTTTCCGTAAAACGTCCCAGCATGAAGGCACGGGCGTACACCCCAGGTACGGAGTGGCCCTGGAAGAAAATCAGATCACCATCATGTTCAGCCGATGGCGCGTGCCAGAAGTGTGAGAAGCCAACGTCATAGAGTACGGCGGCTGAGGCGAAGGAAGCAATGTGACCACCGACGTTGGTGTGCTTGTTGGCACGAACGACCATCGCCATGGCGTTCCAGCGAATATAGGAATGGATCTTGATTTCCATGTCCGGGTTTCCCGGATACTTGGGCTGTTGTGCAACAGGGATGGTGTTGATGTATTCGGTATTGGCCGAATAGGGGATATCAACCCCCTTGCTGCGAGCCTGACCGATGAGCGTTTCGATGAGAAAGTGTGCACGCTCGTCACCTTCGTTAACGATGACGCCATTGAGGGCATCTTGCCATTCGCGCGTTTCCTGCGGATCCGGATCGTTTGTTATGCCCGGTACCAGATTCTGTTCGTTTGCTGCCGACATGCTATCTCCTCCTGATACAGATGCGATAGGTAATACGCATCCATGATGACCCGCGTTAAAGACAACCTGACCCGACTATAACGGAATGTTTCTTGGCGGTGTTCCGCGCCGCACAACCCGGAACTCGGGCGTCAGGATGCGTCAAGTTTCGTTTTTTTGTGTTTTGTAATGTGAAATAACATCTTGTTATGCGGAAATTGTAAAGCGGGTCAACTGTCACGTCAAGCCATTCATCGGGGTAACTGGCTCGGACCGTGGCATCATCGCAACATGTCATGCTTTGAACCGTCGCCTACTCTGGTTGCTCAACAGCTTCTGAATGAATATGCCGAGGCAGCAAGCCTCATTCGGATGCGTGGCGACTCCATAAATACCGAGGCTTGGAGAAGCGCCTTGCGCCATGCGGGGGTGCCGGTTCTCGAGCTAAATGATGCCCCGGAGCAGCGGGCTGCCCCCTGGTTGGCAGAAGCCCGGGCTTATTCCACGGAATTTGTGTCGCCGGTGGTGGTGTTGGGTAGGGGGTCTGGGTTTGAAGGTATCCCGCTGGATGGAAGCTCGGTGCCCTGGTGCTCGCACAGGCAGGTCAATGATGCAGACTGGGTTCAGATCCGACAGATTGCACTGACACGGGGAGTGGAAAACTCCTCACTGAATCGTGAATTTAGGCGGGAGTCGTCCAGAAAAGGATGGATCCGAGTCGGCTGGCATGAGGACATCGCCTTGGCAGAGGGTAATGGTTTGCTGCTTGCCTGGAGCAGTCCATTGCCCCTAATGCGGATCCGTAACTTTGCTGCCCGTTGTCCGCAGATCACCCTGATTGCTCCGGATCCTGAAGCACTGGCCGAAGATGTAGCAGCCCAAGGTATAACGGTATCTGGCTGGCGGTTTGAAGTAAAATAACGGCCTATGGCAAACCACACAACCGCTCAAATACTCGATGGCGCTGCGTTGTCTAAACGACTGCGCGCCGAATTCAAAGTGCGTGCTGATGAATTGGCGCTGCAGGGAACTCGCCCCGGTCTGGCAGTGATTCTGGTCGGCGAGAATCCGGCATCGCAAGTTTATGTGCGTAACAAGATCAAGGCCTGCCATGAGGCCGGGATGCTTTCCTTTGATTTCCCGTTTCCCGCTAACGTGGCACCGGGTGTCGTACTCGAAAAAATTGCCGAACTGAACCAGGATCCGGCAGTACACGGTATTCTGGTTCAACTCCCGCTACCGCCGCAATTTGATGAAGCCGAAGTGCTGGCTGCGATTCGCCCCGAAAAGGACGTCGATGGGTTTCATGCGGCGAACGTGGGTGCCCTCATGCAGGGCGATCCCCGCTTCATTCCTTGTACGCCTTATGGTGTGATGAAGTTACTGGCTGAAACCGGTGTTGATCTCAATGGCAAGGAAGCCGTGGTCATCGGTCGTTCTAATATCGTTGGCAAACCGATGGCCATGCTATTGCTGCATGCGGGTTGTACGGTGACCGTTTGTCACTCTCGTACGCAGGATCTCAGAGAACATACCCGCCGGGCTGACATCCTGGTTGCCGCGATTGGTAAACCAAAATTCGTAACTGCGGATATGGTCAAACCCGGCGCGCTCGTGATTGACGTGGGCATCAATCGATTGCCGGCCGAGGCTGGTGGAGGTCTGTGTGGTGATGTCGACTTTGATGCTGTCAAACCCATTGCCGGCGCTATTACGCCCGTGCCGGGCGGTGTTGGTCCGATGACGATTGCCATGCTGCTCGCCAATACGCTGACCTCAGCGGAACGCTTTGCCGAAGGGACTGTTCAATGACTGCGAACAACAAATCGCCTCTCGTAGGTATCGTGATGGGGTCGGACTCCGACTGGCCGACGATGCAGGCAGCGGCCGTCATGCTTAAAGAGTTTGGCGTGCCGTTTGAGGCGCGCGTTGTATCGGCGCACAGGACACCCGATCTGCTGTTTGATTACGCGGAAAATGCCGGATCACGGGGCTTGCAGGCCATTATCGCTGGCGCCGGTGGTGCGGCACATTTACCGGGCATGCTGGCAGCCAAGACCACGGTGCCTGTGCTGGGGGTGCCGGTACAATCCAAAGCCCTGTCGGGTGTCGACTCGTTGCATTCCATCGTACAGATGCCTAAAGGTATTCCCGTAGCGACCTTTGCCATTGGCGAAGCCGGGGCGGCCAATGCCGCGTTGTTTGCTGTCGCGATGCTGGCGAATCAGGATGTTGCTTTAAATGATCGTTTGCAGCAGTTCCGAAAGACCCAGTCAGCCAAAGTGCTGGCCATGAAATTGCCGGAAGTCTAATGAAGAAATGCTTGATTCCGGCACCTGCGGTGCTGGGTGTGCTGGGTGGCGGCCAACTTGGCCGCTATTTCGTTATGGCGGCTCATGAACTGGGTTATCAGGTCTGGGTGCTGGATCCGGATCCCGGTAGCCCAGCCGGTCTGATTGCGGATCGTCACCTATGCGCTGAGTATGATGACGGCACCGCCTTGGCCGAATTGGCTTCGGGTTGTGCAGCGGTGACCACCGAGTTTGAGAATGTTCCGGCAGACTCGCTGGCTGTTCTGGCGGAGCGCGTACCGGTGCACCCCTCGGCGGCGGCTGTTTCGGTCTGTCAGGATCGTATTGCTGAAAAGACCTTCCTGGCAACCCATGGTTTGCCGCATGGCCCATTCGCCGAGATTGACTCGATTGAAGATCTACGCGCCGCACCCGCGCATCTTTTCCCCGGAATCCTCAAAGCCGCACGCCTAGGCTATGACGGTAAAGGACAGGCGGTGGTCGATGATCGCGCTGCGGCTGAAGCAGCCTGGCTCGCTTTCGGTAGTGTGCGCTGCATCCTGGAAGCCAAGCTGCCATTAGATTATGAAATCTCGGTCGTGTTGGCTCGTGGGCAGGATGGCAGCGTGAAGGCTTTCCCATCGGCAGAAAACCGCCACTACAATGGCATTCTGGATGTGAGCGTGGTCCCCGTCTGGCAAGTTGATCAAAACTCGGTGGGTGTCGCTGACGATGCCTGCGAGGTCGCTGAGAAGCTGGCGGGTTGTCTCGGTTATGTCGGCACGCTGGGCGTTGAGTTTTTCGTCTCGCGAGGTCAGCTGGTGGTGAACGAAATGGCGCCCCGTCCGCACAATAGCGGCCATTACACGATCGATGCCTGTGCCACGAGCCAGTTTCAGCAGCAGGTGCGTGCTTTGTGCGGCATGCCCCTTGGCGATAGTCGCGCGCATTCGGCGGCGGTGATGGTAAACCTGTTGGGTGATCTCTGGTTTGACAAGGGTATTGAGCGTGAACCGGACTGGGCCGCTTTACTGGCAATCCCGGGCTTGTGCCTGCATCTCTATGGCAAGCAAACCCCCCGTGCCGGTCGCAAGATGGGTCATTACACGGTGGTGGGTGATGATGCCCAACAAGTTTATGAACGGGCGATGCAAGCGCGCCAGATCCTCGGTCTGCCCGATGCCTGAGATCGTCCCGGGTCAGTCACCCGACGCGATTCACCGGGCAGTCTCGTTGATCAACGCGGGGGCGTTGATCGGGTTCCCCACGGAAACTGTTTATGGTCTGGCAGCGGATGCCGATAATCCGGCTGCGGTCGCCCACATTTTTGCTGCGAAGGGTCGACCGGCAGATCATCCGCTGATTGTTCATCTGGGCGCTGATGATCTGCTGACCCATTACGCGCGCGAGATTCCTGACGAGGCATGGACCCTGGCTGAGGCATTCTGGCCGGGGCCGCTTACGATGATTCTGAAAAAGGCACTAACAGTGCCTGATGTGGTGACAGGTGGTCAGGACACTGTCGGTATTCGTTTGCCGGGACATCCGGTTGCTTTGGCTTTTTTGAGGGCGTTAGCGGAGTCGCGGCGGTCTGCAGGCCAACAGGGTGGTGGCCTGGCCGCGCCTTCAGCCAATCGATTCGGGAGAATCAGTCCGACGACCGCTCAGCATGTTGCTGACGAGCTTGGGGATGCAGTGGCATTGATTCTGGATGGGGGTGACTGTCGTGTGGGCATTGAATCTACCATCGTCGATCTTTCTCGCGGTCTACCAGTCATTCTCCGGCCCGGTGCGATCACGGCCGAGCAACTGAGCCTAGTTTTGGGCCGCACTGTGCAGGCCCATGCAAAGAAAGATGAGCGCGCGCCCCGTGTATCGGGATCGCTGGCCTCTCATTACGCACCGCGTACGCCCCTGAAGGTGGTTGATGCGGGGATGATAGATCGTCAGATAGCTCGCGGAGATGTTGCAGCGATTGTGCGGGATACAGATGACCTCCCGCCACGTGTTCGGCAATATGCCTCAACCCGTATCCTGGCTAACGATCCGATGGATTACGCGCATGATTTCTATCGCGTGCTGCGGGAACTGGATGGGGGTGGGTACCGGCAAATACTGGTCCAGGCCTTACCACAGCATTCTGAATGGCTTGCTATACAGGATCGCCTCAGCCGGGCTGCGCACCGGGATCTACCCGATAACACTTGATCTTCAGATCAGTGCAGCCAGCCTTTTGAGGGCATCTACCTGATCGACCAGAGGCTGGGGGATTTGTTTGGGTGCCTCGCGCAAGGCGCGGATTAATGCCACATTCTCTTCCAGTTCGTTGCTTTCTGGCCAGCCGGGAATTGGTGGCGAGCCCCCATCTTCGGCTGAGTACAGGGGGACGGTTTCGCTGCCATGAAACCCTGACAATTCCGGTCGACGTTTGGGGTTGGCAAAGGGCTCCCCTTCGGTGCCGCGCATGAGTAGCGCCGTTGTTCTTTGCGCTTTGAGCAACGATGCCATCCGGATAAGGTATTCCGGATGTGTCACATTCACGACCCGGATACTATGCCCAGGGCAGGGGTCGAGCAATTTACACAGGGTATGTGCCGGGTTACGAAGGCCGAGTCGTGTGCGTAATGCCAACAGGCGGTCGAGCTCGGGGTTCAGGACATCTATGCCAGTCAGGGCAATCCCCTGATCGCTTAGTTGCTGGTTGACGGCTTCTAGTGTTTGGGCTGAGTCAATGCCACATGCGTGGAAGAGCGGAAAGGGGTTCTCCCGATTAGCGAAATCATGCCGACCATGAATCAGCACTGGTAGACCGGCGTCGCGAAGCATGAACGTTAGTAAGGGCAGGAGATTTGGCTGGCGCCGGGTGCCGTTGTAGGTAGGGAGGATAACAACCGGTTGAGAGTGGCTTGGGTGATCGATGCAGCGGGTAGTGTCTTGCATCGCTTTGCAAAAGCCCAGTAACTCCTCGTCGGATTCACCCTTGATGCGCAAGGAAAGCAGAATGGCGCCCAGTTCAAGATCCGGAACCTCGCCATTTAGCATTGCCCTGAAAAGCGCTTCGGCATCGCTCAGCGATAAATCCCGGGCACCTTTGGCACCCCGGCCAATCTCCTTGATCAGGGACGGGAGCGAGAGAGTGAACAACTCAGAATCGGTCATTGGCCCGGGTTCGGAGGGTGTGATTGCAGGCTCAGGCCTTCTTGACGAAACAGGCTTTGAGCATGATGTTGCCGAAGTCGGATTTGCAATCGAGCTCATGATCCCCATCGACGATGCGGATACTCTTGATCTTGGTGCCAACCTTCATGGTGCTGGACGACCCCTTGAGCTTGAGGTCCTTGATCAGGATCACGCTATCGCCATCCGTGAGGACATTGCCATTGGCATCTTTGACGATACGCGCCCCCTCTTCTTCGCCACGCTCTGTCTCCATCGGCCATTCAAAACCACAATCCGCGCAGATGAAGTTCGTGCCATCCGGATAGGTATTTTCCAGTGTGCACTGCGGGCAGGGAGGGTAGGTGGATTGACCGGACATGCTGAGGCTCTTGATTGATTTTGAAGTGTCTATTGTACCGTTCGACCGAATTGGTAGCCGTCCATGGCAATGACCAGGTCATCAACACCCTGATGAAAACGATGGGCAACCGCTTGTTTCCCAGCCGCGCCGAGCGCAACAAAGAAGGGCATGAAATGCTCTTCGCTCGGATGGGCACGTGTGGCACCGGCTTCACCGGGTCGCAGGGCAAAAGTTGGAGCGCCGTGAGGGACGAAGAGTGTGGGCATCATGGTTTGTCAACGCGTTGAAAGGCCAGTAGTGGAATCTCCTGAATTTCATTCTAAATCCTGCTACCAAAGCTTGCAAATGAGAATAGTTACCATTAAAATAGGATCAATTCCTGCTCATATCTAGGTCAATCCATCATGTCAAACACTCGTCGTAGTCGATACGTATCCTTTGTTACTGTTGTTTCCGGCCTGTTTGGCCTATTGCTGGCTGGGTCGACCCTGGCCGATACGGTGACTGTTTATTCGGCACGCAACGAGCAGCTGATCAAGCCACTTTTCGATGCCTTCACCAAAGAAACGGGAACGCAGATTCAGGTGCTGACCGATAAGGAAGGCCCCCTGCTAGAACGCCTCAAAGCCGAAGGGGCAAAAAGCCCGGCCGACGTGCTGATTACGGTCGACGCAGGGAACCTATGGCATGCCTCGCGTATGGGTTTACTGCGCAGCATCAATTCACCGACATTGAATGCAAACATTCCAGCCAACCTGCGTGATCCCAAGGGTGAATGGTACGGATTATCTGTTCGAGCCCGAACTATTGTGTATAACAAACGATTTGTGAACCCTTCGAAACTGTCGACCTACGAGGCACTGGCAGAACCTGAATGGAAGGGCAAATTGTGTCTGAGAACCTCCAAGAAGGTCTACAACCAGTCATTGGTGGCCACCATGATTGCCACGCTCGGTGAAAAGAAAACCGAAGAGGTGGTCCGGGGCTGGGTCGCTAACTTGGCCACCGATGTTTTTGCGGACGACACGGCGCTGATTAAGGCCGTTGCAGCGGGCCAGTGCGAAGTCGGTATCGTCAATACCTATTACCTGGCACGTCTGCTCGACAAGGACCCCAATCTGCCGGTTGGTCTTTTCTGGGCTAATCAGAAAGAACGTGGTGTCCATGTCAACATCTCTGGTGCCGGCGTGACAAAGAATGCCCCAAATGCTGGCGGTGGGCAAAAACTGATCGAGTGGTTATCAGGAGAAACAGCACAATCGATCTATACCAACGATGACTTTGAATATCCGGCGAATCCACGTATCAAGGCCGATTCGATCATTCGTCACTGGGGACCGTTCAAGATGGATCTGGTCAATGTCTCGAAAGCTGGCGAGCTTCAGGGTGCAGCCACCCGGTTGATGGATCGTGCCGGTTACCGCTAACAGATTGCCGACACCACTTCGCTTCGGGGCTACTCCGTGCCCTTGATGCCCCATCGTGCGCCAACCAACTGGGGCCCCTGGCGGGCTCTGGTCATTGCGCAGCTGACGCTGGTGCCACTGCTGGTGGTGCTAGCGTCTGTCTTTGATCCGCAACCTGAGATCTGGTCGCATCTGGCGGAGTTTGTACTACCGGGTGTCTTGAAAAATACGTTGACGTTGCTGCTGGGCGTGGGCATGGGGGTGTTGCTATTGGGGGTCAGCCTCGCGTGGCTGACGGCCGTCTGCGAGTTCCCAGGGCGTCGATTCTTTGCCTGGAGTCTGATGCTCCCGCTGGCCATGCCGGCCTACGTGCTGGCCTTTGTCCAGGTTGGCCTATTTGACTTTACCGGACCGGTGCAGAGCACACTGCGTGAGTGGTTGGGCGGTGTGCCCTGGTTTCCGCGGATTCGTTCAACGGGCGGAGTGATTCTGGTGCTGACCCTGGCCTTCTATCCGTACGTCTATTTACTGGCACGTAATGCCTTTGTGACCCAGGGATTGCGTGCGATCGAAGCGGCGCAGGTGCTTGGTTACACCCGCTTTCAGGCATTCTGGAAAGTGGCGCTGCCGATGGCTCGCCCGTGGATTGCCGGCGGCATGACGCTGGCGCTGATGGAAACGCTAGCAGATTTCGGTAGTGTCTCGATTTTCAGTTTTGATACCTTCACCACGGCAATTTACAAGGCTTGGTTTGCACTCTTTAACCTACCGGCTGCCAGCCAGCTGGCTTCATTGCTGGTTCTGTTTGTTCTGGTGCTGGCCGTTGTTGACCAGCGATTGCGGCAGAACCGGCGTTATGCTGCCAAGAGCTACAGTCCGGCGCGCATTCCTTTGAAGGGGGGCGCCCGCTGGGCGGCGGTGATGTTCTGTGGCGTGGTATTGGCCATGGCCTTTGTGGTGCCTCTGATCCAGTTGCTAGTCTGGGTTCGTGGTATCTGGCAGGAAGATTTCGATGGGCGCTATCCGTTCTTTCTTCTGCACTCGATCTGGCTGGCAGGTCTGGCTGCCATTGTGGTGACTTTTCTGGGGATTATCCTCAGTGCGATCCGGCAACACCATCCGGATCCGCTGACCCAATGGACCGTTCGCTTGGCAACCTTGGGTTACGCCATCCCCGGAACGGTCCTGGCTGTTGGGCTCTTTATTCCCATCGCCTGGGTTGATAACCAGCTCTCGACGATGTCTGCATGGTTTGGCTGGGAGTTGGGCCCATTGCTTAAGGGCTCGATGGTCGTCATGTTGCTTGCACTGTCGGCCCGCTTTCTGGCGGTTGCGTACCAGCCTATTGATGCGTCCATGCAGCGCATCACCCGAAATCAGGGCAATGCGGCGCGGTCGCTGGGCCTTTCACCCAGGCATGTGCTTTTCCGGCTTCAACTTCCCATGGTGCGAGGTGGAGTGATGACGGCTGCGTTGATCGTATTTGTGGATGTAATGAAGGAAATGCCAATTACCTTGATGACACGACCCTTCGGGTGGGATACGCTCGCGGTGCGTGTTTTTGAAATGACGTCAGAGGGCATGTGGGATCGCGCGGCACTTCCCAGTCTGGCGATTGTGGTTGCCGGTCTGATCCCGGTAATCTTGCTAGTCCGCAAGTCGGAATCCGGATTGCACTGAGCGTTAAACAATGAAACCTATGGATGCGTTGATTCTGGAATCGGTGGTACTCGGTTACGCCAATCGACCTATCGTCGATGGATTGTCCTTTGCGCTGGCGCCGGGCGAAATTGGCTGTTTGCTGGGTGGTTCGGGGTGTGGCAAAACGACCGTGCTGAGGGCGATTGCCGGTTTCGAGCCGCTCATGGGTGGGCGGATTGCCTTGAATGGTCACTGGGTCGCAGACGCAGCATGGCGACTGGCGCCCGAGCGCCGCCAGATTGGCATGGTGTTTCAGGACTATGCGCTGTTTCCCCATCTGAGCGTGGCCGATAACGTCGCGTTCGGTCTGCGCGAGTGGACGCGTACCGATAAATTGCGGCGTGTATCGGAACTGCTTGATCTGGTGGGGCTGGGGGATTCGGGTCAGCGTTATCCGCACCAGCTTTCCGGCGGTCAACAGCAGCGTGTCGCGCTGGCGCGGGCGCTGGCACCCGGACCGACGCTGCTCCTCATGGATGAGCCTTTTTCGAATCTGGATGTCGAGTTGCGCGAACGCCTGTCGATTGACGTCCATCATATTCTCAAGGCCACGGGGACAACGGGTTTACTCGTTACGCATAATCAGCAGGAGGCCTTTGCCATGGCAGATCGAGTAGGGGTGATGCTGGATGGCCGTTTGCAGCAGTGGGCAGCGCCCTACGAGCTTTACCACGAACCCGCCTCGCGCCATGTGGCAACCTTTGTCGGCGACGGAGTGTTTCTCCCGGCCATCGTCAATGGGGGTAATTGCATTGACTTTGAACTGGGTCAACTCTGCCGGATCCAGCCGGTGGATGTTCCTGACGGTTCGGAGGTGGATGTTCTCATTAGGCCGGATGATATCCAGCACGATGATGCCAGTCCGGTTCGAGCCCGCGTCGTGGAACGCGTGTTCCGCGGTGCGGCGTTCTTGTATACGCTGGAGCTGGCTTCAGGGGATCAGGTGTTGTCGCTAGTGCCAAGTCACCACGACCACCAGATTGGTGAGATGATCGGCATTAGGCTGGAGATTGACCACCTAGTTGCGTTTCCACGGGGAAGCGTTTAGCGCGCTGTTAACTCACGGGAGGGTACGGTGATGAACGATGTGCATAGCAAACCGATTGATCACCGGATCCGCTGGCTGGCCGAGTTGGCCGAACGCCATGGCGAGGCTTATCGCAGCCCGGAAGCCATGCTGGCACGGACGCGTTACCAGAGTCAGCATCCGACGGCGATTGCGGTCCTCAAGTGCATGGATGGCCGGATCAACATTCCGTTTGCCACGGAGACCCCGGTCGGCATTCTGATGCCCTTCCGAAATCTGGGTGGCCAGTTTGATCTAGGCTGGCCTCACCTGGGCGAAGTGTTGACCCAGTATGTGATGGAGCGAATCCACGAGGGTCGTCAGGTTTTGTTTCTCGTAACCTATCATTTCTCCCGGGGCGAACGGCGCCGCGGCTGTGCCGGATTTGACTACGATCAAACCGCGGCAATTGCGCATACACAATCCATCCATCGCCAGATTTCGACCATCTTCGGCGCAGGGCACGGCACGGTTTACCCGCTGGTCTGTGGTTTTGAAACGGATGAGGATGCCCTGATCATTCATGGTGTGGACGGTCAGGAACTGGATATGGCCGCGTGGACGGATGCCGATTCGTCGCAACTGACCGATCGGCTCGGGGCGTTGCTGCCCGATATGCCTGAACGCATGCGGGCCGATCTGTTGCCCTTGCTGGAAGGCAATGTGCGCCATGTGAACAAGGTACGGGCCCAGGCACTACGGGGTGAAAGGCAGCTGGATATTGAGCATCGGGAGTGGATGATCTGCCTGGGGCGAGGCTTCGATTTTTTACACACCCCTAACCTGGCACTCATCGTCGGTCCTTATAGTCCACAGCTCGCCGAGCCGATTATTCGCGCGGCAGGCATTATCGAGGCCAATATGGCCGCCGGCCGTATTCCGGATGATGGCTTTCTGGTTCTATCCTCGGTGCCTTATGAAAGTATCGGCGTAGACCAGGCTCGGGCAGCGATTAAAGCCTCGTTTCTCTCTGGGTTTGCCCGTCAGGTCATTGCTGAAGCGCATCCGGTACTGGCGAAGAAAATGATGAGCAGGACGGCAACGCTCGATTGGCACGCACGGCGGCTAAACTGGCGCAGTTAATGGCGCGATCAGTCTTCTAATTCACCATAGTTGGCCGACAGACCATTGATCATGTCGCGTAAAACGGCACGAATCTGTGCTTCGCTGCAGCCCATCAACAGGGCGTCATCCAGGGTCTCCTGGGCCAACGTACGGAGTTCGTCGTAATTCTCGTTCAGCACCTTGATTTTTTCGGTGCAAGAGACCGGGGAGCCACTCGGTTTTAGCCAGGTCGGTTTTTTGCTCATGGTTGCATTTTAGCGCGAGCAAGTGTGGATGACAGGGTGGCCGTGGGTGACTTATAGTTTAGCTGCTGGCTTATATATTGCATGGTATACTGAAAAAAATTACCGTCTCCAACTACAAAACAATCATGGCGACAAAAAATACCCAGGGAAGTGGGCAGACCGCAAAAAGCGGTTCTGCAAAGAATCTAATGGCGAATGGCGCAAATGCGTTACCGCAACTTGATCTGACGTGGATGCGAAACCAGGCTGGACAGGTCGTGTCGCTCCTCAAGGTCATCGGGAATCCGGATCGCCTCTTGCTCCTTTGCCAGATGCTGCAGGGGGAGTATGCCGTTGGTGAACTGGAAGAGATTCTGGATATCCATCAGCCAACGCTCTCGCAGCAGCTCGGCGTTCTACGCAAAGAGGGTCTGGTCAGCACCCGACGCGATGGCAAGTATATTTATTACAAGGTCAGCCATCCCCATGTGCAGGTGATTCTGGAAACTTTGAATGCGCTCTATTGTGGTGCGGGCGCACAAACACCCCAGAAACGAGGTAAGGCATGAGCATCGACTGGCAGGCTTTTACCATGACCGCCGCGCTGGCCGCACTGGCGGGTGGTCTTATGATCGGTCTGGCCGCGATCTGGTTGGCCTGGACGAATAGCCGGATCGCTGGCATCAGCGGCATTCTGGGGCACTTGGTTGATCTGGTCGTCCAGCGCAAGCATGAGGCTTTCGGTTGGCGCATCGCCTTTCTGCTCGGTTTGATCGGCGCGCCCATGGTCTGGCGCCTGGTGGCTGAACTGCCGCCTGTTGTCGAGCAGACCGGATTCTTGGGGCTGCTGGTGGGCGGCCTGCTCGTCGGTCTCGGCACACGCTACGCCAATGGTTGTACCAGTGGTCACGGCATCTGCGGTCTTTCGCGGTTTTCACTACGTTCACTGGTGGCAGTGGCTGCCTTCATGGGCTCCGCCATGGTCACGGTGTTTATTGTCCGGCACGTGGCCGGAGGTGGTGCATGAGCAAACTGATGCAGTGGCTGACGGCGGGCCTGTCCGGTCTCTTGCTCGGTCTGGGCTTGATCCTCTCTGGCATGGCCAATCCGGCCAAGGTGGCCGGTTTTCTTGACATCACGGGGTTGTGGGATCCCTCCCTGGCACTGGTGATGGGTGGTGGTCTGATCGCCGGTATGGTGGGCTTCCGTTGGTTGAAAGGGTCGCATAAGACCCTGCTTGGCGAACCCATGAATTTGCCCTCGAATAACCTGATTAACGGGCGACTGATTGGCGGCTCGATTCTGTTCGGAATCGGCTGGGGGCTGACGGGCATCTGTCCGGGGCCCGGTCTGGTCTTGCTCGGTAGCGGGCTTGATGCCGGGTTGCTTTACGTGCTGGCGTTGCTGGCCGGTATGGCACTCTATAGCGTGATTGAGTACGTCCGGCATCCGCACCATCACCGTAAGCCGGTTTGACGACCTCGGCGGCCTTGGCTAGACTCGCAGCTCTCTGATTCCCCAACCTGCTGGAGCTCTGCCATGAACGATAACAATAATCCGATCCTCGCCCTCATTGATGAACAGGTCAAAGGCCACCCGGTCGTGCTGTACATGAAGGGGACGCCACAGTTTCCTCAGTGCGGGTTTTCGCAACGCGCCTGCAAGCTGCTGCGTGAAAGCGGTGTGACCCGGTTCTTTACGGTTAACGTGCTGGATAACCCCGAAATCCGTGAGGGCGTTAAGCTCTATGCCAATTGGCCGACTATTCCTCAGCTGTATGTTAACGGCGAGTTTATCGGTGGCAGCGACATCATGATGGAAATGTTCCAGGCGGGCGAATTGCAAACGCTGGTCGAGCCCTACAAAAACTAAAGCTTCAAGTTCGTGGATGCTTTCCTGATCGCCACCGGGGTGGTGGCGCTCGCCGAGATCGGTGACAAGACCCAGCTGCTGTCACTGGTGTTGGCAGCGCGCTATCGTGCCCCCTGGGCGATCAGTGCAGGTATCTTCATTGCCACCCTGCTTAATCATGCATTGGCCGCGTTGGTTGGCGATTCAGTGATGGACTGGTTGGGGCCCGACTGGATGCGCTGGATTGTCGGGCTATCTTTCGTGGCTATGGCGCTATGGACCTTGATTCCCGATCGGCTGGATGAGGATGAAGAGAATACAGCCGAAAAGAAACTACGTCGCTATGGTGTCTTTGTGATGACGACGGTGATCTTCTTTCTGCTGGAAATGGGCGACAAGACACAGGTGGCCACGGCGATTCTTGCGGCCCGTTTCAATGATCTCGTTCCGGTGGTGCTGGGTACAACCGTCGGTATGCTTCTGGCCAATGTGCCGGTTGTTTTTTTCGGGAACATGCTCCTGAAAAAGATTTCCATCGAGTTGGTGCACCGGGTGACAGCGATCCTGTTTCTGATTCTGGGGGTTGCCACCCTGGCCGGATTGTCGATCTAGGCGAGCCGCTGACGGGCGCGTTCGATCGCGCTTTTTACTTGCTCTGGCGCAGTGCCCCCAACGTGCTTTCGGGCGCCCAGTGAGCCCTCAATCGTCAGAGCGTGCACCACGTCCGATTCAATTAATTTTGAAAATGCCCGAAGCTCTGTCAGGGTCAGGTCGGCCAGATCCACGCCCTTCTTTTCGGCAGCCTTGACCGCCAGTCCGACCACTTCATGAGCTTCGCGGAAGGGCAGTCCTTTGCGCACTAGGTAATCGGCCAGATCAGTGGCGGTTGCGTAACCCTGCAGCAGGGCGTTGGCCATGGGTTCAGGACGAACGGTAATGCCCGGAACTAGGTCTACAAAGATACGCAGGGTATCCGTTAATGTATCAACCGCATCGAACAGCGGCTCCTTGTCTTCCTGATTGTCCTTGTTGTAGGCCAGTGGCTGACCTTTCATCAGCACGAGCAGGGTGTTCAGATCGCCAATGACTCGTCCGGTTTTGCCGCGTGCCAGCTCAGGGACATCCGGGTTTTTCTTTTGCGGCATGATCGACGAGCCCGTGCAGAAACGGTCAGCCAGCATGACGAAGCCGAAGCGGGGCGTCATCCATAACACCAGCTCTTCCGAGAAACGTGAGAGGTGGATCATGGCCAGCGATGCTGCAGCACAGAATTCGATCGCGAAATCCCGATCAGAAACAGCATCCAGAGAGTTCTCGCAGACAGCCTCGAAGCCCAGTTGCTCGGCCACGAAATGGCGATCAATCGGGTAGGTGGTGCCAGCCAGCGCGGCGCTGCCGAGTGGCAAGCGGTTAACGCGGCGGCGTAAGTCGGTCAGCCGTTCGGCATCACGGGCCAGCATCTCGACATAGGCCATCAGGTGGTGGCCAAACGTCACTGGTTGCGCGACCTGCAGGTGGGTAAAACCAGGCATCGGGGTGGCGGCATGTTGCTCGGCCAGTGTCACCAGGGCCAGTTGTAGGCGCTTGAAAAGTTCAAGCAGCACGTCGATGCTGTCACGCAACCAGAGACGGATATCCGTAGCGACCTGGTCGTTACGTGAGCGACCCGTGTGCAAACGCTTGCCGGCATCGCCGACCAGACTGGTGAGTCGGTGTTCGATATTAAGGTGGACATCCTCCAGATCCAGCGACCAGATGAACTCACCACGCTCCAGCTCACCCAGAATCTGGTTCATGCCGCGTTCGATATCCGCTAGATCCTGAGCGCTGATAATGTGTTGTTTGGCTAGCATGCGGGCATGCGCCAGCGAGCCACGAATATCCTGTCGCCACAGGCGCTGGTCAAAGTCTACCGAGGCGGTATAGCGTTTGACGAGTTCAGACATCGGTTCGTCAAAACGTCCTGCCCAGGTGTAGGGCGTTGCGAGAGGTTTGTTTTCGTTGGCAGACATGGCAGTGCTCGGCCTGAAGCGGCAGAAGTGGCTGTAATCCCGGCATTATAAGGGATGGCGCATGCTAGGATTACGCCATGACCTGGGCTGCACGCTTTAATGGGCGCATGCCTCGGGCAAACAGGACCTTTATTCCCTTCAGGTGTAAGTTACGTATGTCCAAACCGCTTATCATCGCTTCCCGAGAGTCCCGCCTGGCCATGTGGCAGGCCGAGCATGTGCAAGGTCGTTTGCAGGCGCAGAACCCGGAACGGGCTGTGACCATTTTAGGCATGAAGACCCGGGGAGACCAGATCCTGGATCGGCCCCTGGCGGCCATTGGTGGTAAGGGGTTGTTCATCAAGGAGCTCGAGGTTGCCATGGCAGAAGGCCGGGCCGACTTGGCGGTGCATTCGATGAAAGATGTGCCGATGGACATGCCCGAAGGCTTTGTCCTAGCAGCGATCAGTGAACGTGAGGACCCGCGGGATGCGTTTGTCAGCCCGCGCTTTGCCACATTGGCCGATTTGCCGGCAGGAGCGATCGTTGGCACGTCGAGTCTGCGCCGTGAAGCCCAGCTTCGGGCCAGATACCCGCAGCTGGTGATCAAGCCGTTGCGCGGCAATCTGGATACTCGCCTGCGTAAGCTGGATGAGGGTGAATACGATGCCATTATTCTAGCGGCGGCCGGTTTGGTGCGTTTGGGTCTGGGCGAACGGATCCGCACGCGTATTGATCCGGCCGATATGCTGCCAGCGCCAGGGCAAGGCGCGCTGGGTATTGAGATCTGCGCCAACCAGCCAGAAAACCAGCGTATTGCGGATGGCCTATCGGATGCTGAAACATCGGCCTGTGTTCGTGCCGAGCGGGCCTTCTCGCGCCGTCTGGGTGGTAGTTGTCATCTGCCGATTGCCGGTTTTGCCGTGGGTGAACCGGGACAGCAGTTCTGGTTGCGTGGTCTGGTGGCATCGGTTGATGGTGCCCAGATCGTCGCTGGTGAATGTCGTGGGCCTTGGGCAGAGGCAGAGACACTGGGTAAAGGTCTCGCGGAGCAACTCCTGACTCAGGGTGCGGAAGCGTTGATTCATGCTGTGAACGCTTCATCTGACTGAGTCAGTGCATGCCGTCGACCGGAAGCGCCTCAGTAAGCCCTGCAGGAAGAACGCTAAGCGGCCTGCGTGTCCTGGTGACGCGTCCGGATGGTCAGGCGGATAAACTCCTCTCCGGTATTCGCGCTCTCGGGGGCGACGCAGACCATATTCCCTTTCTTGCGATCGAGCCTATTGCAGATTCGGGGGCGCTGGCGCAGATGGCTGACCGTTTGCCTACGTATCGCGCCTGCATCTTCATCAGTGCCAATGCCGTTACTTGTGCACTACCTGCGTTGACGCCCCGGGGTTGGCCTGCTTCCGTGGCAGGAGCAGCGGTCGGACCCGGAACTGCCGCGCTTCTGCGCGCCTGCGGTGTGGCAGAGGTGGTGATGCCCGAGTGTCAATTCGATTCCGAGGGCTTGCTCTCTGAGCCCTTTTTTAACGAAGTCTCCTGTCAGGGTCATGCCTTTGCCCTGATTCGCGGCGAAGGCGGCCGTGATGTTCTGGTAAAAACTTTGCGAGCCCGTGGCGCGCGTGTTGATGAGTTGGCGGTATACCGGCGAACCATGAACCCGCAGGCATTAGCCCTGTTGACCGATTGGCTTGAGTCGGCTCCCTCGTCACCCCGACTGATGGTGATTAGTAGCAGCGAGTCGCTTCAGAACGTTATGGCGGCGGCCGCCCCAGCGCAGGCCGATGTTCTGCGCCGCATCCCCCTACTGGTTCCGCATCCGAAAATTGCGGAGGCGGCGCATGTGCTGGGCTTCGCCAAGGTGATGGTGAGCAATGGTGGGGACGAGGGGCTACTCGAAACGCTGCGCTCGTATAATGGGATGTTTCAATCCAATTCATCATAGGGATACGCCATGAGCGAGCACCCATCAACGCCGGATCAACAAAGTGATTCGTCCACCCCGCCAAAGCCGCGTCGAACAGTGACCAAGGCACGAGGGGTTGGCCGTTGGGTGATTGTTGTCCTGATGCTGTTAGTGATCGGGTTGGGCGTGCAGCAGTTGGCCACTGTCCGCTTCTGGGAAACCCTGGATAACGAAGCCGGACAGATTGCTTCGGCGGATGGTCGCTTGACTGCACTGGAAGCGATCGTGGCCGACCAGGACCGTTTGAAGTCGGACATACGCCAGATGCGGCAGTCGTTGCAACAGGAACGTGCGCTCTTAAGCCTGGATCGTATCGAACAGCAGGTCGATGCAGGGTGGCAGATGTGGATCGCAACAGGTGACCCAAAAATGCTGATCGCGGCGCTGCAGAGCGCACAACAGATGCTGGCCAAGGATCCAACCGCCGCGGCGCAGAGTTTGCGCCAGGTTGTCGGACAGGATCTGACCAGTTTGAAATCACAGGACCGTTTTGATCTGCGTTTGGCTGTAGCGCGCCTGGATACGCTGATCGCTGGTATTGATCAATTGCCTCTCGTTCAGGATAGCCGCCTTACGGCACCGGTCGCACAACAGACAACACGGGTCGATTTGGAACCCGCAGAGACGCTTCTCGAACGTGGGCGCCAATGGGCGGATCATTTGGCTCAGGAGGTCTGGCAGGCGATAAGGAGCCTGATCCGCGTGCAACGTCTGGATCGTGCCGAAGCCGGGCTGATTGCCCCGGAGCAAAAAGTATTTCTACAGCAGGGGTTGCGACTCCTGCTGCTCGATGCGCGGCATGCCCTGATCATGCGTAACGCGCCTATCTATCAGCAAACCCTGGCACAGGCGAACGCCTGGATCCGGAAATATGCCGACACCGCCAATGCGCGGGTGCAAACCGATATGAAAGAATTGCACAGCCTCTCAGAACTGCGCATTGATCCTGATGTGATCAGCCTGGAAGCAACGCGTCAGGCCCTGGCGGACATGCGCGCCGCGCTGGCTCCCGAAACAGTGTCGCTTGTTGCGGCGCCTGTCACAGAGCCCGCAAGCGCGGATGAGGCGCCTAAATCACCTAACTCACCGCCGGGAGCCGCCCAATGAGGAAGTGGTTACTCTGGGGGCTGGTGCTTGGTGCATTGGCAGTCGTCGTTGCTGATCTCCTGGCACGCAATGATGGTTATGCTTTGATTGTCCTGTCGACCTGGCGAGTCGAAATGTCGCTGAACTTTCTGCTTCTAGCGATTCTGGCGACGCTCATCCTAGGGGCGCTGGTGCTCCGGTTGCTCCAGGGCACCCTGCATTTGCCGGCCCGTATTGCCCAGTATCGGCGGTTGCGCCGTCAGAAACGTGGGGAACAGGCCCTGCTGTCATCCTTGCGTCTTCTGCTCGAAGGGCACTTCGAGGCCGCTATCAAAGCGGCAGAACGTGCCCGTAAGCTGGATTTTGCCCCGGGTTATGCCGACCTGCTGGCGGCGCGCGCCGCACAGGGGCTGGATGACTCGGATCGTGCGGCCGTATGGTTGGGTCGTGTCGAAATGGATGATGCGGCTCTCAAGGCGGCACGCCTGGAGCAGGAGGCTGAAATGCTGGTAGCGCGTCGCCAGTTCGAACCAGCGTTGCAGGTTCTGGCACTGGCCAGCCGTGAGCTGCAATCACCCAGAAGTACGGCGAGTCTGCGTTGTGGATTGCGCGCTTTGCTGGGAACAGAACACTGGGAAAGCGTGTTGAAGCTGGTCCGTTCCTTGCGCCCGCGAGATGGTTTGTCCCAAGGATTCCTAGCGAACTGTAGCCGACAGGCGCATCTAGGCAACCTGCGCCATTTCCGGAGCGATCAGCAACGCTTTAGCGAGTATCTGGTGCAGATCCCGCGTAAGGAATGTGATGCTGATCTTATGGATGCGGCCGATGCCATGCTAAGCCGCATGGTGGCTGATGCGTGGACTGCCAAGGCGCGTGCGTTTATTGATACGCATAAAGCACACGGCTAACGTAGCGAACTCAAAGCTCATGGGATGAGCTTAACCGGGTGTTAAACCAGCCAATCCCGATGGGGGAGGAAGTCTGTATAAAGCGTCGCTTCGGGTGATCCGGCTTCGGGCTTCCAGTCGTAGCGCCATTTTACGATTGGTGGCATCGACATCAGGATCGACTCGGTACGACCGCCGGATTGCAGGCCAAACAGGGTGCCGCGGTCGTAGACCAGATTGAATTCCACATAACGGCCACGCCGATAAGCCTGGAAATCCCGTTCACGCTCAGTCCAGGGGATGTCCCGGCGGCGCTCGAGAATCGGCGCATAGGCGCTAACGAACGCGTCACCCACCGAGCGGGTCAGCGCAAAACTCGCGTCAAATCCCGGTTCGTTAAGATCGTCAAAGAAAATCCCTCCCACGCCGCGAGCCTCATTGCGGTGTTTGAGGAAGAAATATTGATCGCACCAGTCCTTGAAGCGCCGATAATAGTTGGCGCCGTGGCGTGACAATGCATCGTGACAGGTCTGGTGGAAATGAGCAGCGTCCTCTCGAAAACCGTAATAAGGCGTCAGATCCATGCCGCCCCCAAACCAGAAAACGGGCGCAAGATTGGGCTGATTTTTTGGGGGGTGGGCGACGAAGTAGCGTACATTCATATGGGCCGTCGGGCAATAGGGGTTGCGCGGGTGCATGACCAGCGATACGCCCATCGCTTCATAGGGCCGACCGGCCAGTTCGGCGCGGTGCGCTGACGCAGAGGGTGGTAACTGTTCACCCATCACGTGCGAAAAATTGACACCGCCCCGTTCGATCAGATTGCCTTCTTCGATCAGGCAGGAAACACCGCCCCCTCCCGCCGGACGTGTCCAGCTGTCTTTTCGGAAAGGCTGACCATCTAGGGCTGAGAGCGTATCCACGATCCGTTGCTGCAGGCCACGCAAGTAGGCTTCAACGATTCGAGAGCGCTCGGCGCCGGAATGTTCAGTCATAAGGATGAAAGGTGACCGAGGTTCAGCGATTGATGGCGCGGTAGCCGATATCCTTGCGGAACTGCATGCCGTCAAAGTAGATATCAGCGGCAGCCTCGTAAGCACGTTTTTGTGCCTGGGCAACGTTCTCGCCCAGAGCCGTCACACAGAGCACGCGGCCACCACTGGTGACAACCTGGCCGTTCTCATCGCTGGTGCCGGCATGGAATACGTGCGCATCGTCACCTGCCGCATTGCCGTCGGGAAGCCCCCTGATGGCATCCCCCTTCTTCGGGGTTTCAGGGTAATTGGCTGCCGCGAGCACAATACCCAGAGCCACGCGACGATCCCATTCAATATCGGTTTCGGCCTGATCCAGCGTGCCGGCAATCGCATGCTCGAACATTTTTACGGCATCTGATTTGAGTCGCATCATGATCGGCTGGGTTTCGGGATCTCCCATGCGGGCGTTAAATTCAAGCGTCTTGACCGATCCATCTTTGCCAATCATCAGGCCGGCATACAGGAACCCAGTAAATGGGATGCCATCCGCCTCCATGCCTCGCACGGTCGGCAGAATAATTTCACGCATGGCTTTGGCATGCACTTCGGGCGTGACCACGGGGGCAGGTGAATAGGCACCCATGCCACCCGTATTCGGGCCGGTGTCGCCATCACCAATGCGCTTGTGATCCTGGCTGGTCGCCATGGGCAGAACGTTTTTACCATCGACCAGCACGATGAAGCTGGCTTCTTCGCCGTCGAGGAAATCTTCGATCACGACGCGGGCACCGGCGCTGCCGAGCTTATTGCCTGAGAGCATGTCGTCAATAGCCGCATGGGCTTCATCCAAGGTCATGGCAACGACCACGCCCTTACCGGCGGCCAGACCATCTGCCTTGATGACGATGGGTGCACCGCGCTGGTTGATATAGTCATGCGCTAATAATGGATCGGTAAAAGTCTCAAAGGCAGCCGTCGGAATCTGGTGACGGGCCATGAAGCGCTTGGCAAAATCCTTGGAGCTTTCCAGCTGGGCTGCTGCCTGGGTCGGACCAAAGATTTTCAGGCCGCGATTCCGAAAAAGATCAACAATCCCTGATGCGAGCGGGGCTTCCGGTCCGACGACCGTCAGGTGAATGTCATGCTGCTCAGCAAAGTCGGCCAGGGCCTGGAGGTCTGTGATGGGCAGATTCTCGAGCTTCGCTTCGCGGGCGGTTCCGGCATTACCGGGGGCGACATAGACTTTAGTGACGCCAGCGCCTTGAGCCAGTTTCCAGGCCAGAGCATGTTCACGGCCACCTGAGCCAACAACGAGAATCTTCATACAACGTTCCTGCGAATTAAGTAAGGCGCTAAACCGTCAATGGGTGAGCCCCTAGACTGGCCTGAATTACTTGAATGAGTACTTGGCCCACCAGAAGAGGACGTTGCCATAGCCTTCGCCTCCGGGGATATAGGCGACTTGCACATCAATCGGCCCGTAGCCCATGGTCGCCATGGGCAGAATCCCGGGGGTCGGTGCATAGTAATTGATGTCGGAACGCATGAACATGAAAACCGTGGCGCCAACACCAACCCTGGATTTTTCATTGATGGGGTTCCAGGTCGGCACCCAGCCATAACCACCCATGTACATGGGTTTGCCATGGGAGTCTTGGAATTCCATAGCGTAGATGCCTTCCCAGTTGCCGCTATTGTTATACCAGCCCTTGCCGAGACCACCACCCGCCGGATATTCGGTGTACTGGGAGCGCTTTTCCGCGGAATAGGCAAAGGGCAGGTGATAGCTCCAGAAAGGGACGTAAAGTTCGACGTCACCCTTTTCCCAGATGTCCGAAAGATGCTGCTTGGCGGTATCCCATGCCGAGCCGTACCAGCTCTTGCTGCTGGCTGCCTTTTCGGTGGCGTCTGGGGTGCCGGCAACGACCACGTTCTGAGGCGACGGGGCGCTGTCTGCACTGCTCGAAGCGGTGCTTGCGTCGGAAGCCGCTTGGGCAAATGCCGGAATGTTCACAGTCAGCGCAAGCGCCGCCAGGAAGGCCGTCAGGATTCGTGAGCAATGATTCATGGCGATGGCTACTGAATGATGAATGGAAATGAGAAGAACAGATTAGTGACGGAAATGACGGGCGCCCGTAACGACCATGGCCAGGCCATGCTCATCGGCAGCTGCGATGACTTCTTCGTCACGCATTGAGCCGCCCGGCTGGATGACGGCCTTGGCGCCGGCTTCGGCCAGCACATCAACACCATCACGGAACGGGAAGAAAGCGTCCGAGGCAACAACGCTTCCCGCCAGGGAGAGCTTGGCGTTGGCAGCCTTGATGGCGGCAATGCGGGTCGAGTCCACACGCGACATCTGGCCGGCACCCACACCGAGCGTCATACCGTTTCCACAGAAGACTATAGCATTTGATTTGACGAATTTTGCAACGCGATAGGCAAAGAGGAGATCCGCAATCTGGCCCGGAGTGGGCTGAGTCTTGGTGACCACCTTCAGGTCACTGGCTTGCACATTGAAGGCGTCGGGCGTTTGAACCAGCAGGCCGCCGCCGACACGCTTGAGTTCGAGTGCGTGATAGACCGGCTTATCGCCGATTGGGAGGGGAACGGTCAGTACGCGCAGATTGGCCTTGGCGTTTAACAATGCCATGGCGGCCGGGGTAAATTCGGGCGCGATCAGAACTTCGACGAAATGCTTGCGCTCGTTCATCGCTTCGATGACATCCACGTCGACACGGCCATTGAATGCGATGATGCCACCAAAAGCGGAGGTCGGGTCGGTCTGGAAGGCTTTCTCGTAGGCGGCCAGCAAGTTGTCGTCAACGGCAACACCGCAGGGGTTGGCATGCTTGACGATGACACAGGCGGGTTCACGGAAGGTCTTCACGCATTCCCAGGCAGCATCGGCATCGGCGATGTTGTTGTACGACAATTCCTTGCCACCATGCTGGGTGTAGTTGGCGATGGCACCGGCGGTGGGTGTGCTGTCACGGTAAAAAGCCGCCTGCTGCAGAGGGTTCTCGCCGTAACGTAGGGTCTCAGAGCGATCAAACGCCAGTTGCAATGCGCTCGGGAAGATCGACGGGGTCGGCGCAGCCTCCGCCGGCTTGTCTTCGACGCCAGCTTCAAGGCCAGTCAACCAGTTGGCAATCGCCGAGTCATAGCGGGCCGTGTGCGTGAAGGCTTTCTTGGCAAGCCCGAAGCGGGTTGCCAGCGAGAGCGAAGCGCCATGGGCTTTCATCTCTTCGATCAGCGGTGCGTAATCGGCCGGATCGGTGACGATGGCAACGCCGTTGTAGTTCTTGGCCGACGAACGCACCATGGCCGGTCCACCGATATCAATATTTTCGATGGCATCCTCCAGCGTTACGCCGGCCTTGGCCACCGTTTCGCGAAAGGGATAGAGATTGACACAGACCAGATCAATGGTCGGAATCCCGTGTTGCTCGATGGTGGCCATATGCGCTGGCAGATCGCGGCGGGCCAAAATCCCCCCGTGGACTTTGGGATGTAGCGTTTTGACGCGGCCATCGAGCATTTCCGGAAAACCTGTGTAGTCACCGATCTCGGTCACCGTCAGGCCGGCGTCGCGCAGTAGCTTTGCCGTGCCACCGGTCGACAACAGGGCGACCCCTTGGGCAGTCAGTGCCTGGGCAAATTCGAGAACGCCGGTTTTATCGGAAACGGAGAGGAGTGCCTGACGGATTTTCATGATCGGGAGAGAAAGGTCGTAATTAAAGTCAAAGGTATTGTTAGGCTAAAGCGGGTTAGAGCAAACCGTGGTCGGAGAGTTTCTTACGTAAGGTGTTGCGATTGATGCCCAGGATCTGGGCAGCCACCGTCTGGTTGTTGCCGGCCTGGCGCATCACCACTTCGAGCATGGGGCGCTCCACACAGCTGAGCACCATGTCATAGACGCCGTGGGCCGCTTCACCATGAAGCTCGGCAAAGTACTGTTCTAGTGCGTGGGTGACGGACTGTGCCAGTGCCGAGGGGTTTCGATGGGGTGTGCTCATGCCGCCAGGACCTCATCACTGGATTCGCTCGCGTCGTAGATGAGATGATCATGACGCTGGCCGAGTTGACGGAAGAAGTCATCGACAACATGGCGTTGTTCCGCCACGCTATCGAGCCGGTTCATCTGGTGACGAAAGGCGGCCGAGCCCGCCAGACCCTTGGTGTACCAGGAGATGTGTTTGCGTGCGATGCGGACACCGGTTTCAGTGCCGTAAAAGCCATAAAGATCCTCTAGGTGCTCGAGGAGGATGGTCTGAATCTCGGCAACGGCCGGGGGCGGCAATTTTTCACCGGTGACCAGATAGTGTTCGATTTCACGAAAAATCCAGGGGCGCCCCTGGGCTGCCCGCCCGATCATGACGCCATCCGCGCCGGTTTGTTCCAGAACGGCTTTAGCTTTTTCGGGGGACCGGATATCGCCGTTGGCAATCACGGGGATTCGGGCAGCGGCCTTGACAGCAGCAATGGTGTCGAATTCGGCATCACCGCGATATTGCTGGCAGCGCGTCCGGCCATGAATCGCCAGGGCGCGGATACCGCTCTCTTCGGCGATGCGCAGGATGCTTGGCGCATTTTTGTTGTCGACATTCCAGCCGGTGCGGATCTTCAAAGTGACCGGCGTATCCGGTACCGCATTGACGACTGCGGTGAGAATCTTGCCGACCAGAGACTCGTGCTGCAGCAGCGCTGAGCCGGCCATCACATTACAGACCTTCTTGGCCGGGCAGCCCATATTGATATCAATGATCTGGGCGCCACGATCCGCATTGTGCTTGGCGGCCTCGGCCATCATGACCGGATCGGCACCAGCGATCTGAACTGAAATGGGCGCCACTTCGCCATCATGGTTGGCACGTCGCTGCGTCTTCGCGCTGCCGTAGAGGAGGGAATTGGACGTCACCATTTCCGAAACAGCCAGACCCGCGCCAAGCTTTTTGCAAAGCTGGCGGAACGGGCGGTCTGTCACACCCGCCATGGGTGCAACAAACAGATTGTTCCGGAGGTTGAAACCGACGAATTCCATGACGATGACGAAAAAGGTGACAGCAGGAAAGCCCTAAATTATAAAAGGAAATCGCTCTCTTGCCTAATTTTTAGTCAGGAATTGCTGCGGCGCACCCTGCACGGTGTTACGGGGCAGGATGATGCTGGAATGACGGGCGATCAGGGCCAGGCGCGGGCACCCCAGATCATGCGACGGGCCACAAAATGACGGAGGGGGCCTATGAGATCCAGGGCGCTCAATGCGATCCCGCGGGCGGCATTGAGCATCGGGAACGGGGTCGAAAAGGTGCGGACAATGCCATCGGTAAAACCGGCGGCGCCCCAGCGATCCGTTTGCCGGGATCGGACATAGCGTGCCAGAAGCGGGGCGCTACCCGGGTCGATACCCTGACGCAATGCCTGTCCGAGCATGGCGGCGTCCCGGAGCCCGAGGTTGAAACCCTGGCCAGATACGGGGTGCAGGGTTTGCGCGGCATTGCCAATCCAGATTTCACGGTGCGCCACCATGGGCTGGCGAAGACGCAGTTTGAGCGGGAAGCTGGCCCTACTGCCGATATCGGTAAACACCGCCTGCGGGCCGATGGCCTGTTGAATCTGACCGAGAATCTCATTGTCCGGTAATTCAAGTAAGTGACTGGCCGCCTGCTCGGGAACGGTATACACCACCGAGACGCGTTTGCCGCCCGCACCATCGACCGGGAGCAGTGCCAAGGGGCCTTGGGGTGTGAAGCGCTCCCAAGCACGTTGCTGGTGGCTTTGCGTGAGTCCCGCTTCAAACAGAATGGCGCGTTGGTCATAGCCACGGGCAATGACCCCGGGGCTGTCATCGGGGGGCGTACCGTCTGCGTGCACGATCAGTCTTGTGCGAATGCGCTGCGTGCCCTTTGGCGTTTCTAGGTCGACTGCCCGCCAGAAATCCGGGGCATTGGCGGTCGGGGTAGATTCGGCAGCTTGGTCGTTCGCTGAGCCAGTGGAGGGCGATGGTGTGGTCGGCGATTCGATGACCCGGGCCGTGGTCTTTTCCAGGCAGGCCAGTCGGTTGCCTGCACGGTGCATTGCTTTACCAAGGGCATCGCGGAGTTTCTCCATGAGAGCCCCGTAGCGCACCACATAGCCTAAGGCTGGAATCTGGTAATCACATCGATCAATCAAGGTCCGGCCAAAGCCGCCCGATTGCGAAATATGAATGGTTTCAATGGGCGTGCACCGGCCATCACCGGCACCCTTGGATTCAGGCCAGGCGCCAAAGGGGTGCAAGAGCTGGCGCGCGCCCTCAGACAGCGCCAGGGCGCGCGGGTCTTTCAGGCTAGCGGCCCAGTCACGTTGTTCGACCAGCAGCACACGGTGCGAGCTGCCGGCGAGCAGGAGTGCCAGCGTCGACCCGACCGGACCCGCCCCCAGGATGACGATATCGTAGTCTCCGGTGGCCATATCCGAAGGGGCGTTGGCATTCATGGCTAGCTGGCCATCCATTGTTCGATGGCGGCGATCTCTTTGGGGGCGCCGGCCGTCATCACCCGGCAAGCGGACTCGGTGACCACCACGTCATCTTCGATCCGGATGCCAATATGATGAAAAGCGGCGGGCACATCGTCTGCAGGGCGGACATAGATGCCTGGTTCGATGGTGAGTGTCATGCCCGGCTGCAGTCGCATCCACTCGTCCTCTTCGTGGTACGGGCCAGCATCGTGCACGTCCAGCCCCAGCCAGTGGCTGGTGCGATGCATATAGAAGCGGCGATAGTCACCGGATTCGATTACGCTGTCGATGCTACCCTGGCAAAGCCTGAGGTCGATCATGCCCTGGACCAGAACACGCAGTGCCGCGTCATGGGGGGCATGGAAAGCAGCCCCCGGTTTTGCGGCTTCAATGGCGGCGATCTGTGCGGCTAAGGTGACTGCGTAGAGTTCGCGCTGTGCAGCGCTGAATCGGCCGTTGACTGGGAAAGTGCGGGTAATGTCCGAAGCGTAACCGCTGACCTCGCAACCGGCATCAATCAGCACCAGATCTCCATCCTGGAGTAGCTGGTTGTTAGCGGTGTAATGCAGGATGCACGCATTGGTGCCGCCGGCGATAATTGATGGGTATGAGGGCGGGTGGCCGCCGGCCTGCAGAAAGGCAAATTGCAGCTCGGCATCTAGTTGGTATTCAAAAACACCGGGGTGGCAGGCGCGCATTGCCCGGCTATGGGCATTGGCGGCAATATCCGCAGCGCGCTGCATCAGCGCGAGTTCACCAGCATCCTTGATGCGGCGCATGGGTTCGACCAGCGCCCGCCAGTCGGCAATCAGGGTTGGTGGTTGTTTGCCGGCGCGCGCCTGGCTGCGGGCATGCTCTAGCCAGCGCCCGACGCGGGCGTCCCATGCCGGGCTGGTACCGACGCTATGCCAGAGGGTGCGAGCACCGATCAGGTGTTTGGCCACGACCTCGTCGAGTGATTCCAGCGGGAAGGCATGGTCAAAAGCAAACTGTTCGCGGGCAGCCTCGGGTCCGAAGCGGAACCCATCCCACAATTCACGCTCGACATCCTTGTTGCGGCAGAACAGGAGGCTCTGCGGGGTATCGGAGACCAGCAGCACCAGGACGGCATCGGGTTCTTCAAAACCGGTCAGGTACCAGAAATTGCTGTCAAAACGGAAGGGGTAATGCGTGTCCCGGTTACGTAGTGTTTCGCTGCTCGTCGGGATGATAGCCACCCCACGCCCTTGTTGGTGCATTTGTTGCAGCAGGGCGGCGCGGCGCCGTACGAAGGGGGTCGGATCAAAATCAGTGGGTGTCAACGGCGCCAGTGGCGGCGGGAGGTGTCGTTCCGTCATGGCAGCATGATACGCGGCAATAGCGGTAGGGAGTAGCCTCAGCGACGGCTGGACCGGAGTTCGGCGTCAAGCTTGGCAAGCCGTTCCGGCGTGCCGACATCTTCCCAGCGCCCCGGGTGGTGCTCACCGCTGACCCGGCCTTGTGCCATCGCATCGCGCAGTAGGGGTGCCAGTTTTGCCGCGTCGCCATCCACCAGATGGGCAAAGAGGCTGGGGCGGTAAAAACCAATGCCCGCGAAGGTGAGGGCGGGTGCTGAATCCGACTTGTCGGTGACCCGGTGACCGTTCATAACGAAATCGCCTGCGGGATGCTGGGGTGGGTTCTCTACAAGCACCAGGTGCGCCAGATCGTTTTCGCTCAGCGCCATTGGGCGAATTGGCCAATCGCAGTAGATATCCCCGTTGAGCACGAGAAAGGGGCTGTCGTGACCGTCGTCCAGATGCGTGAGGGCGTGGCGAATACCCCCCGCTGTTTCCAGTGCCCCAACGGGTTCTGGCGACCAGTTAATCGATAAACCCCATGGCTGGCCATTGCCCAGTGCGGCGATGAGTTGTTCGCCAAGGTGTGCATGGTTGATGACGATGTCCTTGAAGCCGGCCGCGGCGAGCCGTTCAAGGTGGTAGACGATCAGGGCTTTATCGCCAACCGGCAGCAGCGGCTTCGGGCAATGGTCGGTCAGGGGACGCATCCGTTCGCCACGGCCGGCCGCCAGAATCATCGCACGCATGAGGGGCCTCAGAAGGTGTAACCGATCTGCAGATCGCGCGGCGACAGGCGTTCCAGAATGGGGATCAGCGGTCGCAGCTCGGCATAGCGTTCGGCCGTGCGAAAGGCATAGTTGTAGAAGCGCGGCAGATCTTCCAGATAATGTGATTTGCCATCACGATAGTTCAGGCGGCAGAAAATACCCAGCACCTTGAGGTGGCGCTGCAAGCCCATGAACTCATAGGCGCGCCAGAAGTCGCCGAAGTCGGCATGCACTGGCAGACCGGCCTTGCGCGCCTCTTCCCAGTAGCGGATCACCCAGTCCAGTTCGCGTTCTTCATCCCAGGAGATGAACGCATCGCGGAACAGCGATACCACGTCGTAGGTGATCGGGCCGTAGACGGCATCCTGAAAATCCAGAATCGCCGGCACTTGGGCGTCATCGGTGCGCATCATGTTGCGTGGCATGTAATCGCGATGCACGAAGACGCTGGGCTGATCCAGCGCCGACTTCACTAAGGCGGCCATCACACCAGCCAGCCAGTCTTGTTCTTTTTCGCTAAGCGCTAGGCCGGCATGCTTTCCGATACACCACTCGGGAAAGAGTTCGAGTTCACGGCGGAGCAGGGTCTCGTCATACGTGGGTAGGACGCCCGCCTGTGAAGATTGCTGCCATTGGACCAGTGCTTTGATGGCACCCCGCATGAGGGTATCAGCCTCATTGGCGTCGGCTGTGTGCAGGGTTTTCAGATAACCGGCATGGCCGAGATCGTTTAGTAGCAGGTAGCCGTTGTCTACGTCAGCCGCCAGGACCCGGGGGGCGGTCAGACCCGCATCAGCCATCAGGCCGGCGATACGGACGAAGGGACGAACATCCTCCTTGTCCGGCGGCGCATCCATCAGAATGGCCGTCTCGCCACCCGGCCAGGTGGCCCGGAAATAGCGACGGAAACTGGCATCGGCCGAGGCCGGCGACAGGGCCGGGGTTCCCGGGTGCAGCTGGCTCTTGATCACGAATTGGAGGCCCGTGTCCAGGCGGGGATCGTTTGTAGCGGGTGCGGTCATGGCGATGGGGGTTGGCTGGCCCGAAAATGCTAGAATTGACGCTATTTTACCTTGCCCTTGGTGCGTCTTTGCGGCGGGTCTTTCTGTCTTTGCTCGGGTTTTGCCAACTTTGTCCGTTTTTCAACCTGAATCCATTCCGGTGCGACACCTCAAGGGTGCGCTGACGGCTGCGTGCGGTCCGGTGGCGGCACGGCGTCCCGTTGCGCGGTTGCTGGCCGAGGTGGGTGTGCGGGTCGGTACTCGGATGGGCGTTGGTCTTGGCCTGGCTATGGGGATGGGGATTGCTCTGGGCGCGGCACTTCACGCGGGTGACGTGATGGCGCAGAGTTCAGCCACGCCGACCCGTATGGCGCCGTTGCTGATTGATCCGGCACTGTTAGGGGGCGCACCCGCTGCGGCACCGCCCGCGGCGTTGGGCGGTATTGTGCCGCCGACGGCTTCAACAAAATCGGCAAAGAGCGCGGTGGCGGAACCCAAATCCACGCCGGCGGCCAGCCCGACCAAAGCCGTATCCGACGGCGTGCCTCTGGCAGATGCCCAGGCGCCACAGGCGCCCTCACGCGCCGCACCCGCCAAGGTGGCCGAGGCCCCGGTCAGGACGCCGGCACCAGAGCCCACGCCAACTCCCGCGGCGCCCGAGAGCCCTGCGGCACCGCGCGTGCCTTCGGCGCCGGCAGTGCCGACCGAGCCCTTGCCGGCACGCGTTCAGCCAACCGAAACCGCAGTGGCCAGCCGTGACCGTAAGAACGAGCCGCTGGCAGCGACTGATGCAGAGCCACCGGTAGAGCCGCAACCGATGCCGAAGCCCTTACCCAAGGAGCAGACCGAGCTGCTGGCCGATACGATCACGGGTCGTAATGATCTGGAGCTGATTGCCACGGGCAATGCCGAATTGCGACGCGATGGCGCGCTGCTCAATGCCGACCGCATGGTCTACAACATCGTGGAAGACAACGTCGACGCCCAGGGCAACGTGATCTACCGTGATCCCCAGCAGGGGACCACGATGACCGGCTCGGACGCCAATATGGTCGTAGCGGCGCGCACCGGCTATATCGATAACGTCAACTACGAAATTCGTCAGCAGAAGCGCGTGACCCAGCCGAATCAGGGGCCATGGACCTTCAATGCGCCCTCGATAGGCGGGACGGGTGCGCCTGCGACCAGTCAGCAGGTAGCCAGCGCTCCCGGTAGTGTCCCATCCTATGGCGGCGCTGCCAGTGCGACCATCACCCAGGAGCCCGGTGTGTCGTCCATTGCCGCACCGGCAACGACCGAAAGCGTGCCAGTGGATTCGCCCAATGCCAATATCACCGGCGCCGAAGGCAACGTCCTGTTGCCGGGCCAGGCACCCCTGGCCAAGGTGATCGAGAGCATTTCTCATGGGCAGGCCTCGCGCATCTATTTTGAGGGCGAGGGGCGATACAAGGCCGAAGACGCCACGTACACCACCTGCCCGGCAGGCGATAGTGGCTGGTATCTGCGGGCATCGACCTACCACGCCGATTATGAGCAGAGTTCGGGAAATGCTTCTAACTCGCTCTTGTATTTCCAAAATGTACCTTTCTTCTATACCCCGTATGCGTTCTTTCCACTAGATAAGGGACGACACTCGGGCTTCCTCTCGCCCAGTTTCGGAACCTCGCAGCTCAATGGTTTCCAGGCCGCACTGCCTTATTACTTCAACCTAGCACCCAATTACGATGCGACCTTTGTGCCAACCGTTTACGGTAAGCGGGGCGTGTTGTTGGGCCTGGATGGCCGATACATGGGTAATCAGGGCAAGAGCGCGGCGCCAACCTTCAACGGGCGTGACGCCTTCACGTTCATGCCCCACGATAACCTGTCCAATCGGGATCGGTGGAGTTTCCTATCCCAGCACCAGCAGAACTTCGGAAATTATCTGCCAGGTTTATCGGGTGCCTGGGATCTGCAGGGTGTGTCGGACTCGTATTACTTCACCGACCTGAACAACTCGCTAGCGGCGATGTCGCAATCTTATTTGCCCCGCACTGGCCGGTTGAATTATGGTTCCCAAAGCTGGAATGCCTCGGTAGTGGCGCAAGGCTACCAAACGCTGAACTTTAACCCCAGTGCGCCGGTGTCGACCCCTTATCAGCTTCTGCCCCAAGTTAATTTCAGCATGAACCGTTCGCTGCTCGGTGCGGCCGGTTTCAGCAATGTGCGCCTGAACGACCAGGAAGAACTGGAGGTCATCCAGAGCAATGGCATGTTTGATCAGCCTACCCGTCTGGATGCCTTGCTTTCGGCGAATAATTCGTATTTCACCAATCAGACGCAGAGCTACGTTCAGGGCAACCGCTTCTGGGCTTATCCGCAGGTGGCGACGAGCTGGCAAAGCCCCGGCTCCTTCCTGACGCCGAAATTCGGGGTGCACTACACGCAGTACAACACCAACGCAGGTCAGCTAACCAACTCGGGTGCTTATGATTCAGGTACTGCAATCGGCTCGGATAATGTATCGCGTACTTTACCTATCTTGTCGCTGGATTCGGGGCTAGTCTTCGATCGCAAGACACAGTACTTCGGTCGTAACCTCAATCAGACTCTGGAACCTCGGTTGTACTACCTGTACGTACCATTGCGCGATCAAACCAATCTGCCGCTGTTTGATACCGGCGTGGCTGACGTGAGCTACGCCCAGATGTTCAGCGAGAACATGTTTACCGGTTGGGACCGGGTATCCAACGCCAATCAGGTCACCGCAGCAGTCACCTCTCGCTACACCATGGAAAAGACTGGCCAGCAGCTGATGAGCTTCAGCATTGGTCAACGGATTCTTTTCCAGCCGCAGCAGGTCAACCTCTACTCTAGCCAATCGACGAGTAGCTACAATGCGAACGACTACTTTGCCCAAGCTTCAGGCATGGTGGCGCCTTATACCTCGATCAATGGTTTTGCTCAGGTGAGTCCCTATGATCAGGCGGCCTCGGTAGGCAACGGCACCGTGAACCGCATCAACCGTGCCAATATCGGTGCCCGTTTCCAGCCCAGCCGCGAGAACGTGCTGAACTACACCTACCGTTATCAGAATGAAGACTACATTCCGGGCGGTGGCTCTTCCAATGCCGTGATGCAGAATGACATCAATGGCGCCTGGAAGATCTGGGGCCCGCTGCGTGCGGTCGGTCGTTATACCTATTCGGCCGTTCAGTCATCACAGATTGAGAGCCTGGCCGGTCTTGAGTACAACTCGGCCTGTTGGGCATTGCGTGCGGTGTACCATCGCGCTATCACCTACAGTTCGACCCAGACGCCGTTCCTCAACACTAGCTTCTTCCTTCAGCTTGAGCTGAAGGGCATGGGCAGTGTGGGCTCCAGTCCGCTCGATGTGTTGCGTCGGAACATCCCGAATTACACCAGAACCTCGGATGCCGCCTTCATGGCACCAATGACTGACCCTTACTACTGATCAAGCCTGGGCAAAGACCACGCATCATGAGATCAATGAACCCTATCGTGACTTCCTTTGGTATCCGCCTGTGGGGCATGCTGCTCCTGCTGATGCTGTTGCCCTCATTGGTGCTGGCTCAAAGCGCGACGCCGGCGCCAAAAGCGACTCACTCTCAGGAGGCGGCACATCGGCCAAACCAGCCACAGACCCTGGACCGGATCGTCGCTGTGGTTAATGAGGGGGTGATTACCCAGTATCAGCTGGACGCTCGCACACGCGCGGCCACGGCGCAATTGCATCGCCAGAAAGTGCAGTTACCTCCCCCCGAGATCATTCGCCGCCAGGTGCTGGATCAGATGATTACCGAGCGCGCCCAGGTGCAGCAGGCCAAGGAGGCGGGTATCCGGGTGGAAGACAACGAACTCAGTCAGGCGCTCGACCGGATCGCGGCCAACCAGAAAGTCTCGACGGCCCAGATGCGTCAGACCGTTGAAAAAGACGGCATGAAGTGGAACGATTTCCGCGAAGAGATCCGTGACCAGATGATGATTGCCCGAGTTCGCGAACGTGAAGTAGATGCCAAGATCAACATCAGCCCCGGTGAAGTTGATAACTTCCTGGCGAACCAGGCCACGACGGGCGCGGGTGAGGAGGTTCACCTCGCCCATATCATCATTCGCATTCCCGAAGGCGCCTCACCGGAAACACTTCAGAAGCTGCGTCTCAAAGCCGTCGGTATCGACGAACAGGCCAAAGCAGGTAAGGATTTCGCGCAACTCGCGGCTACCTATTCTGAATCCAATGATGCCATGCAGGGGGGAGATCTGGGTTTCCGACCTGTGGATAGCCTACCCCAGGTAATGTCCTCAGCTATTGCCAACCTTCAACCCGGTCAGGTCAGTGACGTCGTACGAAGCCCCAGTGGTTTTCACATTGTTAAGCTGTTAGGGCGTCGCGGTGGTAGCAATGCGTTGCCACAGGTCCAGCAGACGCATGCTCGGCATATCTTGATCAAGGTCACCGAAATCACCTCGGAGTCTGAGGCACGTCGGAAAATCAACCATGTGCAGGAACGGTTGAAAGTGGGTGATGACTTTGCTGCGCTGGCTAAGCTCTACTCCCAGGATGGCTCGGCCCAGAAGGGGGGCGACCTGGGCTGGTTATATCCGGGTGATACGGTACCGGCCTTTGAGCAGGCCATGAACGCGCTGAAGATTGGCGAGATCAGTGGCCCGGTACAGTCTCCTTTTGGTTTCCACATCATTCAGGTGCTGGAACGGCGAACTACCGATGTCTCAGCAGATCGGCAGCGTCAGCGGGCCATGATGGCCTTGCGACAGCGCAAGATGGAAGATGCCAATCTGGAATGGATCCGCCAGGTGCGTGACCGCGCCTATGTCGAGATCCGTCTCGACGACCAATGACTCAAGTGATTCGGCGACTGGCTATTACGTCGGGCGAGCCGGCCGGTATTGGCCCCGATCTCTGCCTGCGCCTGGCAGAGCGAGACTGGCCCGATGAGCTGGTCGTCCTGGGCGATCGGTCCCTCCTCGAATCACGGGCCCAACAGATCGGCGTCTCACCAAAAATTCGATCATACGCCCCCTCCCAGCCAGCACAGGCATCTTGCCGTGGTTCGCTGACGATTTGCGATATGCCGGTATCGGTTCCGGTGGTGCCGGGTCAGCTCGATGTCGCCAATGCGAGTGATGTGATTCATCTGCTGGATCGGGCGATTCGCGGTTGTCGTGAGGGAGAGTTCGCTGCGATGGTGACAGCGCCCTTGCACAAGGGGGTCATCAACGAAGCGGGTCGCCCCTTTACCGGGCATACCGAATACCTGGCCGAACAGACACAGACCCCGCGTGTGGTCATGATGCTGGCGGGCGATACGCCCCAGGGTCCGCTCCGGGTGGCGCTGGCCACCACACATCTTCCTCTGGCGAAGGTTCCTGCAGCGATAACGCCGGAAGAATTAACCGCAGCGATACGGATTCTGCATAAGGATCTGCGCGACAAGTTTGGTCTGGCTTCGCCGCGGATACTCGTCGCCGGCCTTAACCCGCATGCCGGTGAGGATGGGCATATGGGACGGGAAGAAATCGAAGTCATCACCCCGGTACTGGAATCCCTACGCCGTGAAGGTATGCACTTGATCGGCCCTTTGCCCGCCGATACGTTATTCACACCGCGCATGTTGCCGAAGGGGGATGCTGTGCTGGCCATGTACCATGATCAGGGTCTGGCACCGCTTAAATACGCTACCTTCGGTCAGGGGATCAACATCACCCTAGGCCTGCCGATTATCCGAACTTCAGTGGATCATGGCACAGCTCTGGATCTGGCGGGGCGCCCCGTCACGGATGTCGAAGCAGCCGACCCCGGCAGTCTCTTCTCGGCCGTAACCTTGGCATCACAACTGGCAGCCGCCGCATGAGTCATCCTCGTCCCACAAACAAAGCCCGCAGTTTGGCAGCAGAGACCGGCCATAAAGCGCGTAAACGCTTTGGTCAGAATTTTCTAATTGATCCGGGCATCATCCATGGCATTGTTGATGCAGTAAATCCGCGTCCGGGTGAGTCGGTGGTGGAAATCGGGCCTGGCCTCGGTGCCCTAACGCAACCGCTACAGGAACGTGCCGGACATCTGCATGTGGTGGAGCTCGATCGTGATCTGATCGCCCGGTTGGAAAAAAAATACAGCCGCGAGCAAATGACCATTCATGCCGGGGATGCCCTGGCGTTTGATTTTTCGACCCTGGGCCCCGATCTGCGGGTGGTGGGTAACCTGCCCTACAACATTTCAACGCCAATCCTCTTTCATCTGCTCGACAAGGTCGACTCTATCCGTGATATCCATGTGATGCTGCAGAAAGAAGTCGTTGACCGCATGGTAGCTCTGCCGGGGGAGGCCGAGCGCAGCCGACTCTCAGTCATGTTGCAACGCTACTGCTACCTCGAGCCGCTACTGGATGTACCGCCCGAGTCATTTGACCCGGCACCCAAAGTCAATTCAGCGGTGGTGCGAATGATTCCAAAGCCGGTCGATAGGCGTTTCCCGGTTGATGAGGCAAAGCTTCGGGCGGTTGTTAATGCGGCCTTTTCGCAGCGACGCAAGATGGTGCGTAACACGCTCAAACCTTTGTTGAACGCCGAGCAGATTGAAGCGGCCGGCGTCACACCCACTGAGCGAGCCGAGCAACTGACTGAGGCCGATTTCGTCGCACTGGCCAATCAATTGGCTTAGTTGTTTTCGAGCCTCGGGCCTCAAGCTTTCAGTCAAAAGTGGCGATCACTGGCGTGTGATCCGAGGGTCGCTCCAGTAAACGGGGCGCCTTATCAATCGTGCAGTCAGTGCAGCGCGCTGCAAAGGGTGCGCTGGCCAGAATGTGATCGATACGCAGCCCGAAATTCCGCCGTAGCGCATTCATCCGGTAGTCCCACCAGGAAAAACTTTTTTCCGGCTGTTCGAACTTCCGGAACACATCGCGAAGGCCTAGGGCCTCCAGTGCGGCAAAAGCGGCGCGCTCGGGTGGCGAGACATGAATAGCCTCTTTCCAGTCCGGGTGGGCATCCGCATCGGTGGGTGCGATGTTGTAATCGCCGATGAGGCACAGCTCGGGTTTTCCGGAGAGCTCTTGCTCCAGCCACGCCGTCAGGTGCGCCAGCCAGTCGAGCTTGTAATGGAATTTCTCCGTGCCGGGTGCCTGCCCGTTGGGGAAGTAGGCATTGACCACGCGGATTCCGCCGATGGTTGCCGCAATCACCCGTTGCTGCGGGTCGGTATAACCGGGAATGCCCTGCTGCACGGCGCTGATCGGTGAACGCGACAAAATCGCCACGCCGTTATAGGTCTTCTGGCCGGCATAAACCGCCTCATAACCCGCTTCGCGAATGGCGTCGATCGGAAACTTGGCGTCCTCGCATTTGATCTCCTGCAGACCGACGACATCGGGCGTTGCAGAAGCCAGCCAGTCCAGCAGGTGCGGCAGCCGGACATTCAGCGAGTTGACGTTCCAGGTGGCGATTCGCATATCAATTGGCTCGGTGAACAGGATCAACGGGGGCGTCGAACAGCCAGTCGGCCTCAACGGTCGTGTTGACGAGCTGCAGGTAAAGGCGGGCACGCCAGCGCATCTTGCCGGTCACGCAGATCGGGATGCTGCCTTGCCCAGACCAGCGGCCATCAGCTTCGGGTACCAGCGGCACCCGGATGAGCCCCATATCCATACTGTCGCCGGTCAGCTCGACCCAGGCGGCACGGACCTGGTTAGTGCTCAGAATCTGTTGGGGGGGTGTCAGGGTGAACAACAGCGGCGCACTGACGGGAATGGGGCGCGGTGTGATGGCAAAGGACCAAGGCGCCTCCGACAGGATCGGCGTAATAATCGGCAGCGGGCACGCGGTGCGGTTCAAGTCGCACGGGGGCGGCGTAATTCGGGTGAGTTCCGGATGTCCCCCGACCAGCGCCATAACCCGGTCTTTGTAGAGCTGGGCGAGCAGAATCGAGATGGCCAGGATGCCGACCATAACCACAAGGCGGCGCCGCGAGCGAAGAGCCTGGGGAGCATTCATCGTGCAAAAATAAGTCCGCGGTCTGAAGCCGCGGCAATCATCGTAACCGGGTTAGTGGTTGGGTTGCCAGGCGCTCAGGGCTACATCAAGACCCTGAGCCAGGCTATCCAGGAAACGCTCGGCATCCAGTGCCGCCATACAACCCGTACCCGCCGAGGTGATTGCCTGGCGGTAGTTGTGATCCTGAACATCGCCTGCGGCAAAAACACCCGGCACGCTGGTGGCTGTGGCAAAGCCATTGTTGCCCATACGCGTCACGATGTAACCGTTCTCCATATCAACCTGACCGGCAAACATATCGGTATTGGGCTTATGGCCAATGGCAATGAAGACACCCTTGAGTTCTTTGTCCTTGGTCGAGCCATCGGCCGCCTTGATGCGAACGCCGGTCACACCAGTGGCATCGCCCAGTACCTCGTCCAGCGTCGAATTCAGTTCCAGGGCAATCTTGCCTTCTTCAACGCGCTTGTAGAGCTTGTCGACCATGATCTTCTCGGCACGGAACTTGTCGCGACGATGAATCAGCGTCACTTTGCTGGCAATGTTGGCCAGATACAGCGCTTCTTCGACAGCGGTGTTGCCGCCGCCGACCACTGCCACTTCCTGATTGCGGTAGAAGAAGCCGTCACAGGTGGCACAGGCCGAAACCCCCCGACCAGAGAACTTCTCTTCCGAGGGCAGCCCCAGATACATGGCCGAAGCGCCTGTGGCAATGATCAGGGCATCACAGGTGTACTTGCCGGCATCGCCTTCCAGTTCGAAGGGGCGTTGGCCCAGTTTGACCGTATGAATATGGTCAAAGACCATTTCGGTCTCGAAGCGGCTGGCGTGTTGCTCAAAGCGGGCCATCAGTTCCGGACCCATCACGCCATTAACGTCTGCCGGCCAGTTATCGACCTCGGTGGTGGTCATCAGCTGCCCTCCCTGGGCCAGCCCCGTAATCAGCACCGGCTTCAGGTTGGCGCGGGCGGCGTAGATCGCCGAGGTGTAGCCGGCCGGACCGGAACCAAGGATCAGCAGGGGGATATGGCGAGTCGCAGCAGACATGACAGCTCCTGAATAAGAAAGGACATCCTGGGGATGTCCGGAATATCATTAACCTGAGGGATTATAATCCCTAGCTGCCCCTCCGGCCGTCTAGAAGCCTGTTTCCATGAATCGACCGTTTTCCCGACCCCTGACACAACGTATTGAAGGCCCTCGCACCCTGCCTGAGCGCATTCGCGCCCTCATGCTGGAGGCGCGCTGGGCATTACTCGGCTTTGTTGCCCTAGTGGTCGCATTGGCCCTCGGGGGCTATCACCCTGCAGATCCGGCCTGGTCTCATGCCGGTCGCGGATTGCAGTTGGGCAATCCGATGGGGCGCTTCGGCGCCTGGACGGCTGATCTGCTATTTTATCTGTTTGGTGGTGCCGCGTGGCTCTGGGCCTTGCTGCCGCTAGTGCTAATCCTGCTCGGTTGGGGTGCCCGACAACGGGCGTTGCGAGAGTCCATCAAGGTTGAGCAGCGCTCACTGTGGTTGACGCTGAGTGGCTTCCTGGCCTTTTTGCTGTCTTTGTCTGCCTTTGCCGCGCTCCGCTTTCATACGAGCCGTGGTGACTTGCCCATGGGGCCCGGCGGCGTCATTGGCGAGGGGCTGGGTACGCTTCTGGGAGAGCTATTCGGTTTTACCGGTGCGACACTCATTGTAGGTGCATTCTTGCTGGTAAGCTGGCGGTGGTTTACGGGGCTGCCCTGGATGACATTTTTCGAGCGCACGGGTGCGTTTCTGGAAGGCGCTGTTGGCGGAAGCGGCAAAGCCGTCGAGAGCTGGCGCGATCGCCGGATTGGTAAGGAAGTCGCCCAGCAACGCGAGGCCAAGGTCGAACTCAAGCGGGCCGAACCGGTGGAACCGGTGCTGATCGAACCAGCGGCTCCCCCCGTCGCGCCAGTATCGCGCAAGGCCGCGCAACGCAAAGAGCGTGAAAAGCAGGTACCTCTGTTTCCTGAAGCGGTGGTCGGCGGCACGCTGCCCCCACTCGGCCTACTCGACGAGGCCCAACCGCCGACCGATATGCCCACGGAGGAAACGCTGCAGTTCACCTCGCGGTTGATCGAAACCCGTCTGGGAGATTTTGGTGTTGAGGTCAAAGTCATCGCCGCCTATCCAGGTCCGGTCATTACCCGTTACGAGATCGAACCAGCGGTGGGCGTGAAAGGTTCGCAGATCGTTAATCTGGCACGCGATCTGGCACGGGCTCTCGCACTGGTTTCGGTCCGCGTGGTGGAGACCGTGCCCGGCAAATCCTGCATGGCTCTGGAACTGCCGAACCCGAAACGACAGACGGTTCGACTCTCGGAGATCCTGTCATCGCGGCCGTATCACAACATGAGCTCACCGTTAACGGTGGCCCTGGGTAAGGACATCGGTGGACTACCGATCGTGGCGGATTTGGCTAAGATGCCCCACCTGCTGGTCGCCGGTACCACGGGCTCCGGTAAGTCTGTAGGCGTGAACGCCATGATTCTGTCGATGCTCTACAAAGCTGAACCGGATGCCGTACGCCTCATCCTGGTCGACCCCAAGATGCTGGAGCTGTCGATCTATGAGGGTATCCCGCATCTGCTGGCACCGGTGGTGACCGACATGCGTCAGGCCGCCAACGCGCTCACCTGGTGTGTGGCCGAGATGGAGCGCCGTTACAAGATCATGTCCAAGCTGGGCGTGCGTAACCTGGCCAGTGCCAACGAGCATATTCAGGCAGCTGCCGAAAAAGGCGAGCCGATCCCGAACCCGTTGACACTCACCCCGGAAAGCCCCGAGCCCCTGCGCAGCATGCCGCATATCGTTATTGTCATTGACGAGCTGGCCGATCTGATGATGGTGGCTGGCAAGAAAGTGGAAGAGCTCATCGCCCGTCTGGCTCAGAAGGCCCGCGCTGCCGGTATTCATCTGATTCTGGCCACGCAGCGGCCCAGTGTGGATGTCATCACCGGCCTCATCAAGGCCAATATCCCGACACGCATTGCCTTTCAGGTCTCGAGCAAGATTGACTCACGCACCATTCTCGATCAGATGGGCGCTGAAGCACTGCTCGGCCAGGGCGATATGCTCTACCTGCCGCCGGGTACCGGTTACCCGCAACGCGTGCATGGCGCTTTTGTGGCCGATGATGAAGTGCATCGCGTGGTTGATTACCTCAAGCAGATGGGTGCCCCGGAATATGAAGAAGGCATTCTGACGGGCGCTGTCGAGGGCGAAGGTGAAGGCGGCGAGGGCAGTGACAGTGATGCCGAAGCCGATCCGCTGTACGACCAGGCCGTTGAAATTGTGCTGAAAAACCGGCGCGCTTCGATCTCGCTGGTGCAGCGCCATCTGCGTATCGGCTATAACCGCTCGGCACGCCTTATCGAGGCCATGGAAAAAGCCGGTCTGGTTTCGGCCATGGATGGCCGTGGGGGTCGTGAGGTCCTCGCCCCCAGCCGTGGTACCGATGAATAATCTGATGCGCATCCTACAAATCAGACCGGTTCTGGGCAGCCTGTTGCTGGCGGGCATTCTGGGGCTCTCTTTGCCGGCCTACGCCGACCCAGTGAGCGAGCTTAAAACCTGGCTTAGGGACACCCGCACCCTCAAGGCAGACTTTAACCAGAGTAGTACCGGTGGGGCAGCGTTCGGAGGGAAGAGTCAGGGCACCATGGCCATCAGCCGCCCGGGTAAATTCCGCTGGTCCATTACCAAACCCTATACACAACTCATGGTCGGCGATGGCAGCCATATCTGGCTGTATGACCCGGAGCTCAAGCAGGTCATCATGCGTAAGTCGGATAAAGCCCTCGGTGGGTCACCGGCCGCATTGCTGGCGGGCGATAACGACGTGGATCAGCGCTTTGTCCTGAAAGTTGATGCCGAACGCGATGGGGTGGCCTGGGTGATTGCCGAGCCCAAACAGAATGACACCGGATTCACACGGATCCGCATTGGTCTGGCCGGTAACGACCTCAAGGGCATGATTCTGGAAGACAGCTTTGGTCAGGTGACGACACTGGTGTTTGGCAACGTGGTGCGCAATGCGGATACGCCAGCCAGTCTGTTTCGCTTCAGCCCACCATCGGGCGTGGATGTTCTGAAGCAGTAAGCATGGATCTCTTCGCTGATCAGACCGCAAGCCCGGCTGCTCCTGCCTCAGCGTCTGCCGCGAACGTGTATTCGCCACTGCCTGAGCGCTTGCGCCCGCAGAGTCTGGATCGGGTTGTTGGTCAGAGCCACCTGTTGGGCTCCGGCAAACCGCTGCGTCTGGTCCTTGAGAGCGGCAATCCGCACTCGATGATTTTCTGGGGCCCCCCGGGTACTGGCAAAACTACCTTGGCCCGTCTCGTTGCCTCACGTTGTGATGCGGAGTTCATTGCCCTGTCGGCCGTGCTGGCCGGCGTTAAAGAAATCCGTGAAGCGATCGCTTTCGCGGAGAAGGCGCGTCAGGCTGGTCGTAGGACGATCCTGTTTGTTGACGAAGTTCACCGCTTCAACAAGAGTCAGCAGGATGCCTTTTTGCCCCATGTGGAATCGGGTCTGGTGACTTTTATTGGTGCCACCACCGAGAACCCCTCGTTTGAAGTCAACGCGGCATTACTCTCGCGCGCGGCCGTCTACGTTCTCAAATCGCTTAACATTGACGAACTGGGTGAGTTATTCGAACGTGCCATGGCAGAGCTGCCCGCGGTAAAGATAACGGAGGATGCCCGGATGCGACTCATTGGTGTGGCTGATGGCGATGCGCGCAAACTCCTCAATCTCATCGAACAGACCTTAGCCGCGGCCAGTGCGGCGGGAACCAACGATATCGATGCCGATTTTGTGGCCAATACGCTGGCACAGAATCTCCGTAGGTTTGATAAAGGCGGCGATGCCTTTTACGACCAGATCTCCGCCTTGCACAAATCGGTCCGTGGCTCCAACCCAGATGCCGCACTTTACTGGTTTGTCCGCATGCTGGATGGAGGTGCCGATCCACGTTATCTGGCGCGCAGAATCGTGCGCATGGCCTGGGAAGACATCGGCCTAGCTGACCCCCGGGGTGCACAGATCGCACTGCAGGCGGCAGAAACCTATGAGCGTCTCGGCTCGCCCGAGGGTGAACTGGCACTGGCCAACGCCGTACTTTATTTGGCCTCTACCGCCAAATCCGATGCCGCGTACCGCGCGTATAATCAGGCGCGCGCCTTCGTGGGCAATGACGAATCCCGCCCGGTGCCAATGCACCTCCGCAATGCGCCGACCAAGCTGATGAAACAGCTGGGGCACGGCGATGGCTACCGTCATGCGCATGATGAAACCGGGGCTTATGCTGCCGGCGTGAACTATTTTCCGGAGGGGATGCAGGCGATGTCCTGGTACCAGCCGGTGGATCGCGGTCTTGAAGCCCGCATTAAAGAACGATTAGCCCAATTACGAGAGTTAGACCGAAATGCTTGATATCCAGTTGCTGCGTTCCCAACCTGAAGAAGTTGCCCGTCGACTGGCTACCCGGGGTGACGAGATCGACTTCGCTCCCTTCAATGCGCTAGAGAGCGAACGTAAGACGCTGCAGCAACGGACGCAGGATCTGCAGGCACAGAGAAACAGCCTCTCCAAGCAGATCGGTGTGCTTAAGGGGCAGGGCGCTGATGCCAGTGCCGTTCTGGCTGAAGTGGGCAAGCTGGGCGACGAACTCAAAGACTCCGAGGCGCGATTGGCTGTGCTGCTGGAAGAAATGACCGCATTCACGTCCGCGCTACCTAACTTGCCTAGTGACGATGTCCCCGTAGGCGACGATGAAAACGCCAACGTCGAGATCAAGCGCTGGGGCCAGATTCCCGCCTTTGATTTCGAGGTGAAAGATCATGTCGACATCGGTGCCGGTCTGAATGGTATGGATTTTGAAACCGCGACCAAGCTCACGGGCTCTCGCTTTGTGGTGCTGCAGGGGCCTGTGGCGCGCCTACACCGCGCACTTTCGCAGTTCATGCTCGACAAGCACACCGCAGATCACGGCTATACCGAGCTTTATGCGCCTTACCTGGTCAACAGCGCCAGCCTCTATGGCACCGGACAGCTGCCCAAGTTTGCCGAAGATCTGTTCCAGGTTCCGCGGGGTGAGGCCGAACCCTATTACCTGATTCCTACGGCTGAAGTGCCGGTGACCAACATCGTGCGTGACACCATTGCTCCGGCTGAGCAGCTACCGCTCAAGTGGGCCTGTCATACCCCGTGCTTCCGCTCAGAGGCGGGTTCGGGGGGGCGCGATGTGCGCGGCCTCATCCGCCAGCACCAGTTCGACAAGGTCGAGCTGGTTCGCATCGAACTCCCGGAAAACTCGGCACAGGCGCATGAAGAGCTGACCCGTCATGCCGAAACCATTCTCGAACAACTCGGGTTGCCGTATCGTCGTATTGTCCTCTGCACAGGGGACATGGGCTTTTCGGCCCAGAAGACCTACGACCTCGAAGTCTGGTTGCCGGCACAGAATACCTATCGCGAAATCTCCAGCTGCTCTAACTTCGGCAGCTTCCAGGCGCGCCGAATGCAGGCCCGTTTCCGCAACGCCCAGGGCAAACCGGAACTGGTTCATACGCTGAATGGATCAGGTCTGGCGGTGGGTCGTACCCTCGTTGCGATCCTCGAGAATTATCAGCAGGCCGACGGCAGTGTCCGCGTCCCTGAGGTATTGCAACCCTACATGGGTGGTGCAACCGTCTTGACGGCGGTCGCCTAGCCTAGAGCCGATCAGTCTAGCGTAGACCTGAGCCCGAACCTGAACCTCCTCCCTTGGCCGGCGTACTAACATCATAGGTACGCGTAGCTGGTGCGGTTAAGGAAAATCCTGAACTGGCCGGGTAAAGGCGCGAGAGAATCGCGTAATACATGCGCACGTTCTCGGCGGTCACCACGGCTTCGCCTCCCCGGATCTTTACACCACTTGGGGTTTCGCCCAACAAGGGGAGAGCCTTTTTCATGTCGGCCCAAGAGTTTGGGTTCAGCCCCATCGCCTGCGCCTGTTTTCGAGCGGCCTTGATCGATCCGGGCCCAACATTATACGAGGCGATTGCCATCCAGGTCCGATCCGGTTCTGGGACCGATGCTGGCAGATTATCGCGCAGCATATCCATGTACTTGGCACCCCCCATGATGCTCTCATACGGGTCAAGGCGATTTCTAACGCCAAGCCGGTCCGCCGTATCTGCCGTCAGCATCATCAGACCGCGCACCCCAGTCTTGCTCACGGCCGACGAATCCCATTTGGACTCCTGATAAGCCAGCGCTGCCAACAGGCGCCAATCGTATCCACTTGTGATCTGGGCACGTTTGAACTGTGCGAGATAGAGCGGCAGATGGCTCTTGATGCGGGCCAGGAAGACGCTCCGGTCGGCCGCCTGCAGGCGACTGACTGCACCAAAATAACGGTCGCGTAACTGGCGCAGGGTGCCGTTATTCTCTGCCTGACCGATGAACTGGTTAGCTGCCTGAATCAACACGTCGCTCGCCCGTTTGGGGAAGACCCAGAACACGGGCTCTTCACGGCCGATCGTCAACGAACTGTCGAGGCCGCTGTAGTAGTTCAGGCCGATCTGATAGACGGACTTGGGCAACACCACATATTCAATCTCGCCATTCGAAACGGCTTCTAGAAGCTCGAATTCATTCCGGTTCTTTTCGATCAACAGCTCCGGCCAGATATATTTCTTGTTCAGCCGCTGAATCCACACCTGATGGCTAGACGCGGGCATGGCATGTACCTTCTTCGCATGCAACGCTTTTTCATCCTGTAGCGGCAGACTCTGGTCTGACTGCACGACCACCAGTTCACTCTGGTCGTAAGGGCGAGAAATCCTGAAGCCCGAGGTGCTACCCGGCGCCTCAACAAATCGGCGATTCAACCACGCTGCAGCCATATGGACCTCGCCCTTATCAAGCAAACGTTCCAGTGCCGCCTCGTTTTCTGCCACCACAAAGCGAACAGTTTTGCCCTGTGATTTGGCAAATGCCTGGACAAGATCATGGTCAAAACCCTTGATCAGAGTCTCGACGACACCGTCTTTGTTGGGCACCTTATCTCGCATGTAGCTGGTTGGGGTTTCACGGGTGCCAACCACCAGCTCAGAAGAAATGGCCAGAGGCTTGAGCCCCGGCATTATCATCTTGATCAAGCCCAGAAGGAGCCCGATTCCCACCACAGCCATCAATAGCCACCGGCTACGCCGGCTTTTCGGATCCTGCCGTTCCGACTCGGGTTCATGCGGATGGGTTAATCCCGGATGTCGGCGCGAAAACTGCTTCCACCCTGAATTGGCATCCGGGTCATTGGGGTCGGGGTGGTGATGATCAGGTTTCACCGGCTCACTCTACCATGATCAAAATTAGGTCAACAGCTTGGAAAGCAACTCTCACGTGCTATAATTCACGGCTCGGAGAGGTGGCAGAGTGGTCGAATGTACCTGACTCGAAATCAGGCGTACTGCAAGGTACCGTGGGTTCGAATCCCACCCTCTCCGCCACATAGCAAACGCCTTTAAATGAGTGCACGCAGGCGCTTTTTTTACGTCTTGAATTTTGCCAACATCCTCAACCGTGCACTGGGTTTAGCAGGATTGGTTAAAGAATTATGCGGATTGTTTGAGGGTCAACCGAACCAGATCAGCGACATTGCCAACCCCCATTTTGTCCATCATTCTCGCCTTGTGAACCTCAACAGTTCGTGGACTGATACCCAGCTCGGCAGCAATTTCCCGGTTGTGCAGGCCGGCAACAACTCGGTCTTTGACTTCCCGTTCGCGAGGAGTGAGCGAAGCTAGCAAGCGATCCAGTTCGTCTTTCTGCTCACTGGCATCTTTTTGAAAGTGGAGTCGGGTAAAGGCATCGCTGATAGCTGACATCAGCTTCCTGTTATCAAGCGGTTTTTCAAGAAAATCGACGGCATTTGACCGGAATGCGGTGCGTGCCGAGGCAACATCGCCATGCCCGGTCATGATGATAACGACCAATGGGCTGCCCATCTCTGTCAGTTTCTGCTGTAATGCAAGACCATCAGTACCTGGCATGCGGATGTCAAGAAGGACGCAGCCTTTCCAATCCTTGCGGTAGGCCTTGAGAAAGCTCGTGGCATCGCTAAAAACGGCAACCCGGTAGTTCTGGATCCCCAGAAGCAGGCTGAGCGAATCGCGAATGGCAGGATCGTCATCCACAATAAATAGGTTCATTTCAGACATGGTTTTTGTTCTCATGCGTCGGCAGAATAAGCGTAAACATGCCGTGGTCGGCAACGATGCCGGCAAGGCTGCCACCGTGGGTTTCGGCGATGGCACGGCTGATGACAAGCCCCAGACCTAACCCACTGGACTTGGTTGAATGAAAGGGTTTGAAAAGAGACTCGGCTGCATGCTTTGACAGCCCCGGACCATTGTCTTGAACCGTGATCGCTACTTGAGCATCCGAAAGGGTTTTGCATCGAACTGTCACCAAACGGCTTGGCTGTGCAAGATCACTCACGGCTTCGAAAGCATTTGCCAGCAAGTTTCGTAAAACCACCTGAATCTGTAATCGGTCAACCAGCAGCTTGAGCGCAGGCAGGGCACCTACTTCCAACCGAATATTATTCTGCTGGCCCTTCTCCTGATACTGACTCACAACCGGGCAGATGATCTCTTTCAGCGTCACGGATTCAAGCGTCGTGTCCCCCGTTCTGAAAAAGTCTCTAAGTCGACGAACCACTTGCCCACTCCGGGCGGACTCAAGTGCCATTCCTCGCAGTGCCTGATCAAGAAGTTCGCCACGTTCACCGCGGTTGATCAGTATTTCACAAGCAGCCGCATATGCCGATAGGGCGGTCAGAGGCTGATTAAGCTCATGGGCTAATGCACCAGCCATTTCCCCTGCCGCAGCCATTCTCAAGGACTGGCGAAGCTCTTCGCTGGTTCGTCGCTGCTCATCGACAACGCCGCCTATAAAGAACCCGATCAGCGCCATGACCAGAGATAGCATTTGTAACTCGGGTAAGGAAATCTCTGCATGTCCCAGGGTTTGCATGGCGATGATCAGTTCGAGCTGGAGTAGGGTTGCCGAAATAATGGCCCCCGACATCCCCTGGCGAGCTGCCGCCCAGATAATTGGCAGGAAAAGTAGATAGAACGGTTTGAATCCGCTATCGATGCCGATGTCGAAAGAAAGATAGATCGCGATGAGACTGAGTATGGTGTAGCCAAGCGTTTCCCAACGCAATAAGGCAGTAGCCAGCAGTCCCCGCCCACGAACGCTAGAGAGCCACAAAAATAACGGAAGCGCCACGACAATTCCGACACCATCTCCGACCCAGAATTGCAAGACAGCCATTTGCCAGCCATCGGGAGGTAGTAGATTGAAGAGGTAAAGGCTTGTGATGTAAGTAAGACTGAGCAAGAGGGTGCCAATTGCAATCGGCATTACCCAGGCTGCCAATGAGTTCCCTTCGCCAATGAGATGCGTCAGCGGAATTCGCTGGCGCAAAATCTCTCCGAGCAGGATATATCCCAGTCCAAGAATGCTGGCAGATGCGACGGTGCTCCACCATGTTTGCGGTACGCCCCGGATAAGGAGCTCACTTAATAGCACCGTGGCCAGAACAACGAGCCAACCCTCGCGGCCCTTGCGGAATAGGTAAACAAGACCCAGTGCCGGTGCAGGATTCCAGGGGGTAATGTTTAGCCCATGGAGCGGACGAATAAAGCTCGCTGCGTCAAGCGCAATATAAAGAAGGGCAAAGGCGAGGCTAGATAAAAAGTTGTTCAAAAAATTATTAACCCGAAACCCCCTATCCGAGTTGTAGCTTTCCCCCGGATGAGGTGTTCCTACGGCATGCCATGGAGCGAGGCACCTGAGGGCGGATGTGCAGGTAGGAGATGTATATCAATATTTTGTTAACTCTAACTTAAGCGACGTATTGAAGTAATAAGTGAAACACTTACGTAAACCGCATACGTGCCTCCCGAATTATGTTGCTGGAAGGGTATGGCTATAGTCGATCGGGTCATTTAATCGATCGATAACATGCTCAACGCCGCTACCACAACTCCGGAAATTATCGCCGCCGCCATCTTCTTTATTGCGGTTCTGCATACATTCTCGACAAAGATATTTGCTCACCTTGCGCATGTGCAGCCTAAACATGCGGGGCTATGGCACCTCCTGGGTGAAGTCGAAGTGGTTTTCGGATTCTGGGCTTTTGTTCTGATCGCCATACTCTTTTGGCTTTCAGGTCAGACTGCAACCGTCAGCTATCTTGAGTCACGAAACTTTACCGAGCCGATGTTCGTGTTTGTGATTATGGTGATTGCCGCCAGCAAACCGATTCTCAATGTGGTGATGAGTCTGATTCGCTATATTGCCTCGCTGATTCCGATTCAAAGATCAGTCGGAGTCTATTTTCTATGTCTTTCTGTGGTGCCTCTTCTCGGGTCGTTGATTACCGAGCCAGCGGCGATGACTCTGGCAGCCCTCATGCTGCGAGATGGCTATTTCCAGCACCACCTGTCGAAGCGTCTCAAGTACGCCACGATTGGTCTCCTTTTTGTGAACATCTCGATTGGGGGAACCCTGACCAACTTTGCCGCGCCGCCGGTGCTGATGGTGGCCGCCAAATGGGAGTGGAATTCCCTGTTCATGTTGTCGCACTTTGGCTGGAAGGCAGCCTCAGCGGTGTTCTTCAATGCCGCGGTTCTGACCTGGTTTTTCCGTAAGGAGGTCGCCGCCAAAGGAAAATCAGAGCCCGCATCCGATGCGCATAGGATGCCTTACACCGTTATCGGGATACATCTACTTTTCCTCGTGGGCGTGGTCCTATTTGCCCATCATGCAGCAGTATTCATGGGGCTCTTTTTATTCTTCCTCGGTTATACAGAGGCTTACAAGCAGTACCAGGACCGGTTGATTCTGCGCGAGGGTCTGCTGGTTGCCTTTTTCCTGGCCGGTCTGGTTGTGCTGGGGGGGTTGCAGCAGTGGTGGCTGCAAAGCGCGCTTACGGGTGTCGAGCCCACGGTGCTCTATTTTCTGGCCACTGCGCTGACCGCCATTACCGACAATGCTGCACTGACCTACCTGGCTTCGCTGGTTGAAGGGGTGTCGGCCGAATTTAAATATGCCATTGTTGCCGGTGCGGTGACAGGCGGCGGCTTGACCATTATTGCCAATGCGCCCAATCCGGCAGGCGTGGCCATTCTCAAATCAAGCTTTGATGATGAGTCGGTGAGTCCGCTGGGCTTGTTGTTTGCTGCGCTCCCGCCAACGTTTGTGGCTATTTTTGCCTTCCTGGTTCTGTAATGGCCAGCCAGAGCCTGATTCCCAGATCACCCTTGGTGCAATGGGTCTTGTTACATCTGTTTCCGGGGCTTCAACAGTGGCCGGTATCGCAGTGGCGGCAGATATTGGACAAGGCAAGGCAAGTCGAATTTGACCGGCTTGAACAATTCGTCACTCTGGTTGTAGTGATCCTTGTCGCCTGGCAGATCAGGCCAACGGTTTCCTTAGAGACTGATGATTTCCTAGCTTATCTGATTCAGTATGCCTATGTTCTGCCCATTCTGGCGTTAGCTCTGATGCCGTTTTTTGTCCGCAGGATTCGCCGTGGCTTATGCCAGGTAGCTCGGGAACAGGCGCAAAGTGAGAAGCAGGCTGGCGAGCAAGATCCCTCGTTAACCCTGCACTAAAAACCCGTGAGGCCATCACGGGGCTTTTTTACTGCTCGCGAATAACCAGCGGCGTACCGACGGTGCCGGCATAAACCACGATTAGATCGACTGGTTCTTTTCCTGGGTTGACACCGGAGTGCCATTCCTTGAAAAGCTCTACAAGTGGGTCACCCGCTTTAAGCGTGATCTGTTCACCTGTTTTGGTGGTTACAGTCAGTTCCCCCTTGAGGAGAACACCGGCATTGATGACCGGGTGCATATGCATGGGAAGTTTGGCGCCCGGGGCAAAACTGTATCGAATAATGGTGACTTCGGGTTGTCCCTGGCCGTACTCGGGAAGGCTTGATCCGTTCCATGCTTGAGTAGTTTTAATCAGAACCTGCGCTTTAACCCCGGGAATATCGGGGTAGGCATGTGTGACGGCATCGTCGGCCAAACCCGTTAGCGGGTTTAGACCGATTGCCAATCCTAAAATATAGGGTGTGAGTTTCATGAGTATCAATGCGAGGCAAAAACCGATGAGACACCATCAGGTTTGATGATGAGTGTTTGATAGGGCTTCGGATTAGGCCCTTCCATACCCGGCGATCCGACCACCATGCCCGGGACGGCAAGGCCAACGGCCTTGGGCTTTTCTGAGAGCAGTCGTTTGATGTCCGAGACCGGGACATGGCCTTCGATCAGATAACCGTCAATCACAGCGGTATGGCAGGAACCATATTTCTGGGGCATGCCGAGTTTCTGACGGGAGATGTTGATATCGTCCACGTTATGAACCCGGACCTGGAAGCCGTTTTTCTCCATGTAGGTAGCCCAGTTCTTGCAGCAGGGGCAGGAGGGGTTTTCGTACATATCGACGGTCTTGCCGCTGGGTTGAGCAGTGGCCATCGTGGCTATTGAAAACAAAAGGGCGCTAATGAGTAATTTCATATCGTTCTCGATGTGGGTGTGCCTCACCCCTGACGGGGTGAGGCCTTATTGGTTACTTGTGCATGGGGCCCGGATGTGCGGGCATCTGGCTCGGAGACATGGGCATATTTCCACTGTTACCCATGTGGCTCTGCATCGGCATCTGATCGGGCTGCATCATCGGTTGAGACATGTCGTGAGGCATTTCGCCCTGGTAGCCCAGTATGCTTGGGTCCATCATCCCGGCAATCATGGCGAGATGTGCAAAGACCAGAAAGACAGCCACATAAACCGCGTGATAGCCCAGCTTACTTTCTTCGCTGGCATTTTTATGTAGCAGCCCTAGGTCCTGAAGTGCAATCAGTACCATGGGAATGCCGCCAATCAGATAGGTTGAAACGGCGATCACATCAATGATGGTGCGCCATTCACCGGCTCTGGTAATGGGCATCACGGCGTTGATGAGCAGGTAGGCAATGATCCCGGTGAAATAGAGGCCAACCACGATGCCGGCAATGCGGTTGAGGTTGCGGACCCAGCCATGCAACTTCCGAGTATAGAGGATATAAAGCTCAGTAATTGCCACGGTTTCCGCCAGAATAACGGGGATAGCCATGAAAATAATCAGGTTCCAGGGCTGATTGGTGGCCAACAGCTCCATGTAGTGGGTCATGTTCATTATTGAATCTCCAGATAGACACGATGATCATGCCGAAGGGCATGAGTTCAAAACGAGGGTCTTAATCAGGAGATCTGTCTGGGGGGTCGGAAAAGACTATCAAGTCGCACGCCGAAACCCAGCGACGGAAGGAGTCCGATGGGCGTGGCCGACGAGGCGGCTGCATGGCTTAAATGCCAGTTCGCCACGATGGCGATAAGACTGACGCAACAGGCATGTACATGATGGGTGTCGGCTTGCTGTATCTCGGAGACGGCCTGAACCCCATCGTGAGGTGAACCCGGATGACAGTCAGCCATCTGCATGGGTACCTCATGTGTCGAGACGCTAGCAACCACGTTGGCACTGCTTGCCATTGGGGCAAACAATACGCAGACGGTCACGCAGAGAGCGACTAGTTTTTTGAGCATCATAAGAACAATTATGCGCCAAAAATTTAGCGCAGTCCGCTGGCAACGCTAATGGCACCCTTGACCCACTGGTTTGCCAGCAACTGGAACTTTTCCGGGGAGTCGACTTCGCGCCGGAACTGTTCGCTGGACACCAGGTAAACACCTTCACCCATGATCTTGCCGGTGGTGCTGTTGACCAGTTTTGCCTCGACCATCAGGTAGGGTTTTCGGCCCTGGATGGTGTCGCCTTTGCCGGCAGCCTTGAGTACGGTAGATATGGGTACTAGGCTTCTTGGACGGAACTGGTCGCCATCAAGCAGAACCCCGGTAATGGCCGTGCTCAGACGCGCTACACGGGCACCCGGTTTATAACTAATGCCGAACTGCTTGCGGACCAGTTGGCGCATGGCAATGTCCATGGAGTTGCGGACCCGGTAAATAGTTTCCTCCGAGATGCCGTCTTTGCCCAGGTCTTTCTCGGCAGACTGGTAAAGCACAATCGGGTCGACCATTACGGTCTTGAAGTCACTCCTCCTGAAATCGGGGCTCTGATAGCGGAAGATACGAATTCCCGGCTGTGATGACACCTGCTTCATGCGGTCATAGTCGGCCGCATCCAGATACTCGGTGGGGTCCGGTTTGGTGGCCAGCGGGGTACAGGCTGCCAGCAGGAATGCCATCAACCCCAAAAAGACCAGCTTAAGGGGGGCAGCATGCCAACGGGGGGAGGGGAACGCAGGGTAAGCCATGGGGCAGAATTTCGGCGGGGTGCCGCTTCAATGCGATAATGCTCAATTATAAGCCTTGTCCCTGGATGCCCTGATGCCCCGTCACTATCTGGTTACCGGTGCTGCCGGTTTTATCGGCATGCATACTGCTGAACGCCTGCTGCAGCGTGGCGATACCGTGGTCGGGCTGGATAACCTCAATGACTACTATGATCCGGCACTCAAGCTGGGCCGACTGGACGTGCTGAAAAAGTACCCTGGTTTCCGATTTATCAAAGGAGATCTGGTTGACCGTGACCTCATCGCCGATCTGTTTGCCCAGGAAAAGTTTGATGGCGTCGTTCACCTCGCAGCCCAGGCCGGTGTGCGTTACTCGGTCACCAACCCGCATACCTATGCTGACTGCAACCTGACGGGCTTTCTGAATGTTCTGGAGGGCTGTCGTCAGAATCGGGTGGGTCATCTGGTCTATGCCTCCAGCTCCAGCGTGTACGGCGGCAATGAGAAGATGCCGTTCTCTGAGGCAGACAGTGTGGATCACCCTGTGAGCCTCTACGCTGCCACCAAGCGTGCTAACGAGCTGATGGCGCATAGCTACAGCCACCTCTACAACCTGCCGGTAACGGGTTTGCGGTTCTTCACGGTGTATGGCCCATGGGGACGGCCGGATCAGTCGCTGTTCCTTTTTGTCAGCGCCATGCTGAATAACGAGCCGATCAAAGTCTTCAATGAAGGCAAGATGCGCCGGGACTTTACCTATATCGACGATATTGTCGAAGGGGTGATCCGCGTGCTGGATAAGCCCGCTACCCCGGATGCGGGTTTTGATCCGCAGCACCCATTGCCGCATACTGGTCGTGCCCCGTACCGTATTTTTAATATCGGCAACAGTGACCCGGTGCCGCTGATGGATTTCATCACGGCCATCGAGGCATCCGTCGGTATGACCGCCCAGAAAAACTTCCTCCCGCTCCAGGCGGGGGATGTGACGGAAACCTTTGCCGATACCCGTGCGCTGGATGCCTGGGTGGGTTTCCAGCCGGCGACCTCGGTGCGTGATGGGGTGGGCCGATTTGTTGACTGGTACCGGGGCTATTACAAGCGCTAAGTAGGGTGGGCTGTCATCAAGGTGTGATGATGGCATGGCACACTCGGCGTAAATCATTCTTGGACGTATGCCATGACCGAACCTAAGTTAGCGCTACTGTGCCTTAATACGGGCTCCTCGAGCGTCAAGTTCTCGCTCTATGCAGTGGACGCGGGTGAGCCCCGGCTTGTTCTAGGCGGCCAGATTGAAGGATTGCTGGGGCAACCCCGCTTTAAGGCTGTCCATACTTTAGGAAGAAACTCGGAAGAAAAGTCCTGGGGAGCACCGATGCGCCGCAGCGAGGCCGTCGAGATTATTCTGGACTTTGTCCATCAGCAGGCCGCTGACTATCAGCTTAAAGCTGTTGGGCACCGGGTGGTTCTGGGCGGAGTGGAGTACCCGCACTCGGTGGTGGTGGATGATCACGTACTCGACGTGCTGGAGCGCTATTGCCCCATTGTGCCCAGCCATCAGCCAGCAGAGGTAGAAGGGATTCGCGTTCTGCGCGAGGTGCATCCGGATCTGCTGCAGGTAGCCTGTTTCGATTCTGCCTTTCATCGCACCAAGCCCGAAGTGGCTGATATCTATGCACTGCCGTTACGCTTCAGGGATATGGGAATTCGCCGGTGGGGCTTTCACGGTCTATCCTACGATTACATCAGTACACAATTGCCGCTTCTCGACCCGAAGCTTGCCAGGGGGCATACGGTCGTAATGCACCTGGGGAGTGGGGCCAGCCTCTGTGGCCTGGTTGAGGGAAGGAGTGCCTATACCTCGATGGGCTTCTCGCCACTCGACGGGTTAATGATGGGAACACGCACAGGCTCGCTGGATCCGATGATTGCCCTGTATCTGATTGAACAGCAGGGCATGAGTCCGGCTGAAGTGGAACAGTTGATTATCAAGCAGTCTGGTCTGCTGGGGGTGAGTGGCATCTCCAATGACATGCGCGATCTCGAACAATCTTCTGCGCCAAATGCCAGGCTGGCCATTGATCTGTTTGTGTATATGCTGGCGCGCGAAACCGGCGCTGCCATGGGCGCTATCGGCGGCCTGGACGGGATCGTCTTTACGGCCGGCATTGGCGAACATTCGCCGACCATACGCGCCCGCGCTTGCGAGACTCTGACCTGGGCCGGGGTCGAGATCGATCCGGTCCGCAATGCTGCGGCCTCCGGGGTATGCCGTATCTCGACCGATACGAGCCGTGTTGCTGTCTGGATCATTCCCACCAATGAAGAATCGGTCATCGCGCGCGATACCTGGCAGCTTTGCGGCAGCTGTTAAAGAGGCGTCATCAGCGGCGGTACGTGCCCATGCCCTTGTATCTTTCTAGAAAGATAGTTATCATGCGAGCTCGTTATCCGGAGCCCGCAAAGGATGAATCAGGAAGCCAATTTTGAATGGGCGATCAGTCATGATCCGCTGGTGGTCCCAATGTTCCTCAACCTAGAACGTGCGAATAAGGTAGCTCACGCCAAGGCCAAGGAAGTCTGGGATCAGCATGGCCTGACCCCGGCCGAATTTGATGTGCTGGCCACCTTGCGTTGTGCCAAAGCGCCGCATGAACTTACCCCGGGGCAGCTGCAGGAGCGTGTGCTCATTACCTCGGGTGGCCTGACCAAAGTGATTCATCTCCTGGAAGAGAAGGGTTATGTGGAGCGCTCGGTCGCCAAACAGGATAACCGGGTGAAGCCCGTTCGGCTCACAGCCAAGGGCAATCGCTTTGTGGGTAAAGTCATGTGCGAGCTGGTCGATATGACCCGTGCCTGGATGCGATCGGCATTGGCCGATACCGAGATCCAGCAGGCCACACAGGCTTTGTTCAAGGTCATGGAGTCGGGACATGCGTAATGCCGGTCTGTTTCCGCTCAAGCCCCTCGCCGCTGCTATGCTGGCGATGCTGCTCGGTGCCTGCGCGCCTATGCCCTCACTGGGCCCATTGCCCGAAGCCAGAGCGCCTGAAACGTTTGAAAGCACGCAATCCTTCAAAGCGGCCGAGTCCGAATGGCCTAATGATCGCTGGTGGGAAAAATATCATGATGCGCAGCTCAATCAACTCATGGAGGAGGGGCTGGCCGGCTCGCCCGATCTAAAGGCGGCACAGGCGCGATTACGTCGTGCCGAGTCACAGTCGAAGTCGGTGGGCTCCATCCTGTATCCGCAGTTGTCCGCTGAGGGTACGGTCTTCGGTCAGGAGGTCAGTACCAATTACATTGTGCCGGCGCCTTATACGCCGCAGGGGTGGTATTCCTATGGTCAGGCCACGCTGAACTTCAACTGGGAAATTGATTTCTGGGGCAAGAACCGGGCTGCATTGGCTGCCGCCGTATCGGAGAGCCAGGCACGGCGCGCCGAAGCAGCGCAGGCTCAGTTGATTCTGACGACCTCCATCGCACGCAGTTATGCAGATCTGGCCCGTTTGGTAGCCGATCGTGAAACGGCGCAGAAGTCTCTCGATATCCGCCGAAAAACCTGGGTGCTCTTCAGGGAGCGCCAGACCCAAGGGCTCGAAAACGTGGGCGCAGTCAGCCAGGCTGCTGGCAAGATGCATCTGGTTGAAAATGAACTGGTACAGATCGATGTGCGCATTGCTGAAACGCGCAACCGCTTGGCGGCCCTGGTGGGTGCCGGGCCTGACCGGGGGCTAAAGATCGAGCCACCTAAAACCCTGCTCAGTGTCAGGTATGCCTTACCGGCTGATATCGGTATCAACCTTGTCGGTCGACGACCGGACATTGTGGCGTCGCGTTGGCAGGCCGAAGCCGGCCAGAGCCGTATTGAAAACCGCAAAGCCCTGTTCTACCCCAATGTGAATGTGGCGGCCTTTGTTGGCGGCCAATCGCTTGGCATTAACCGACTGATCGAGTCAGGCTCTTACATGAGTAATGCCGGGCCGGCCATCTATCTGCCGATCTTCCTTGGTGGCAAGTTGCGCGCCGATCTGGCGGCTGCCCGGGCGGAGTACGACGAGAATGTCGCCAATTATGAGAAGACCTTGGTTCAGGCACTCAATGAGGTAGCCGATGTGGCTGCCGGCCTGCAGCAATTGCAGAAGCAGATGGATTTGGTGCAAAGCAGCGTCAACGCCCAGAACCAGGGGGTACAGGTCGCTGCCAACCGCTACCGCGGTGGCTTGGCCAATTATCTCGATGTCCTGGTGGCCGAAGACGAGCTGCTCAATAGCTGGCGGGTACAGACCGATGTGCAGACCCGCGCCTTCATTCTGGATGTGGCCATGATCAAAGCTCTGGGCGGCGGGTATCAAACGAGCAGTCTGCAGGATCAGATCGATATCAAGAAAACAGAGGAGTTACCGCGGTGAGCCGGAAGAAACAGATTGTCAGCAAAATTGCCGAGCGCAAAAAGGCCTTCACCATTCTGGGCGTTTGTGTGGGGGTAGTGACGGTGGCTTTTGCTCTGTATTGGGCGTTCTATGGGTCACGATATGTCAGTACAGACAATGCATACACCGCGGCGGAGATTGCGCAGGTCACCCCGGAGATTGACGGCACTATTGAAGCGGTCAATGTCGTGGATACTAATCGTGTCATCGCAGGCGATATCCTCGTCAAGATCGATCCACGCGATATGCAGGTCGCTTACGACAAAGCCAAGGCCAATTATGACCGTGCCAAGATTGATTACGATCGGCGCAAGGCGCTGGCGACGACCGGTTCGGTCTCGGCCGACGAGTTGACCCGTTCGGAAAACGACCTGGCACTGACCAGCGCCACCTACCGGGAAGCCACCATTAATCTCGAGCGCACGACCTTGCGGGCGCCCATTGATGGTGTGGTGGCCAAACGTCAGGTGCAGCTGGGTCAGCGTGTTCGGGCCGGCGCACCATTGATGGTGATCGTCCCGCTGCAGAATCTGCATGTTGATGCCAACTTCAAGGAAAGCGAACTCGAAAAGATCCGGGTCGGCCAGAAAGTCCGCCTAACAGCGGATCTATACGGCAGCCGTGTGGTCTACGAAGGTGTGGTCGATGGATTCTCGGGGGGCACCGGTGCAGCCTTTGCAGCAATCCCGGCGCAGAACGCGACCGGTAACTGGATCAAAGTCGTTCAGCGCGTGCCGGTCCGTATCCGCCTGTCATCCGAAGAGTTGGCAGCGAATCCGCTCAGCGTGGGTGTCTCCATGCGCGTGCGGGTGGATACCCGGAGTGACTGATGTCCGCAACGGCTGAACCTTCGCCGACAAAGTTGCCACCATCTCAGTTGCCGCCGTTAACAGGTTGGCAACTCTGGGCAGCGGCGTTCTTCCTGTCCATGGCGAACCTGATCGCCATTCTGGACATGACCATCGCTAATGTGTCGGTGCTCACTATTGCCGGTGGACTGGCCGTCACGCCCACACAGGGCACCTGGGTGATTACCTCCTACGCCGTAGCCGAAGCGATTACGGTGCCGCTCACGGGTTGGTTCACTCAGCGTTATGGTTCGGTCAAGGTCTTTGTAGTGGCGATGGCCGCGTTTGGCCTGTTTTCTGCGCTGGCGGGTATGTCGACCTCGCTGGGGTTTCTGGTCTTCGCGCGGGTCTTGCAGGGGATGGCCGGTGGCCCGTTAATGCCGCTTTCCCAGACCCTCCTGCTGCGTATCTTCCCAAAAGAAAAAGCGGGTGCAGCAACAGGGATCTGGGCCATGACCACACTGGTCGGCCCGGTGTTAGGTCCTATTCTGGGGGGCTGGATCTGCGATAACTACACCTGGCCCTGGATTTTCCTTATCAACTTACCTATTGCTGCGGCATGCGCCTGGATCTGCTGGAAGGTCCTGCGACGTTACGAAACCACCATTGTGCGTAATCCCATCGACGTGGTGGGGTTCGTATTGCTGATCGTCTGGGTGGGGGCACTGCAGATCATGCTGGATGAGGGCAAGAACCTCGACTGGTTCTCGTCGCCGATCATTGTTGCTCTGGCGGTAGTCGCCGTCATTGGTTTTGTCGCTTTTCTTATCTGGGAGTTTACAGAAGCGCATCCCATTGTTGATTTGCGCGTTTTCCGGCATCGGGGCTTTACGGCAGCAGTGATCACAATCTCGCTGACCTTTGCCGGGTTCTTTGCAGCCAACGTCCTGACGCCCCTCTGGCTGCAGAGTTTTATGGCCTATACCGCCACCGATGCCGGCATGACCACCGCCTGGATTGGCATTACCGCTTTCTTTGTGGCGCCAGCCGTTGCGGCCATGTCAATGAAGATGGATCCGCGCAAGCTGGTGTTTTACGGCATCATCTGGCTCGGTGCCATGACCTTTTACCGTACCATCGCCACGACCGAAATGACTTACTGGGATGTGGCATTACCACTCATGTTGCTTGGCCTAGGTATGCCGTTCTTTTTTATTCCCTCGACGGCAGCGGCGCTGAGTAGTGTGGATGAAGAAGAAACCAACTCGGCCGCCGGTTTGATGAACTTCATGCGGACTCTTTCTGGCGCGATTGCCACTTCGGTGGTAACGACTTACTGGGAAGATGAAATCACCCGAAACCGGGCTGAGCTCGTTGGTGTTATTGATCCCGGGCAAGTGGTTTATAACCAGTTAACCAGTCAGGGAATGACTGATGACCAAGCGATGCTGGTTCTTGAACGCATGGTGACCGAGCAGAGTGTTATGCTGGCCACCAACGAACTGATGCTTGTGGTTTCGGTCATTCTTATCGTCTCGGCATTTTTCATTTGGCTGGTACCCAAACCCACTCGAGAGATCGATACATCCAGCGTGCACTAAGGTCGCTGCCGGTATAATTCGGCCAGTCGTCTCCGTAGTTAAATGGATATAACTTTCCCCTCCTAAGGGAAGATTAGTGGTTCGATTCCACTCGGGGACGCCAGGTTCTTTTGCCGGTTATGGTGCCCCATGAAATACATACTTTTTGTTGTTGTGATTGGCCTGCTGATCTGGTACTGGCGCGGCCGTTCGCGAAGCGCATCCACTGAAGGCGCTCTACCGGCGGTCGGCCAGCCGGCACCGGCTTTCGATCTGCGCGATACGCGCGGGGTTCATCATAAGCTGGCAGATTACCGGGGGCGCTGGGTAGTGCTCTATTTTTACCCCAAGGCCGATACCCCGGGATGTACGCGCCAGTCGTGTAAGTTCCGTGATGACTGGCAGCAGTTTCAATCCATGGGCGTGGTATTGGTGGGGGTGAGCGCCGATTCGCAATCCGCTAATGCTGCGTTTGCTTTGAAGTTTCATCTGCCGTTCCCTCTGCTGTCGGACGTCGGCGGTGCCTTTGCCCGTCAGTACGGCGCCTGGATGAATCTGGGGATTACCGGCTTCCCGCGCCGCTATACTTACATTATTGATCCCGATGGCCGTATTGCCAAGGTGTATACCGATGTTTCGGTATCCGAGCACAGTGCCGAGGTGATCCAGGACCTGCACCGTTTGACCGGGTATTGACCAGCGATGCCTCTGTTTTCTGTCAGCAATGGTTGTCTGGCCTATGGCGATGTGCCATTGCTGGATCATGTTGAATTCCAGATCGACGCGGGTGAACGGGTCGCTCTGATCGGCCGCAATGGCACGGGCAAGTCGTCACTGCTCTCCGTTCTGGCCGGTCTGCGACCGCTGGATGATGGACAGATCTGGAAGGCGCCGGACTTTCGGATCACCTACGTAGCCCAGGAGCCCGAGTTTGATTCGGATGCCACCGTCTTTGATGCTGTCATTGGCGGGCTTGGTGAGCAGTCTCGACTGCTGGCGGCTTACCACGACCTCTCACACCGCCTAGGGGATTTTCCCGAGGCAGAGCGCGCCACCGCCCTGGAAGAACTGGCTCGCCTGCAGCATGAGCTTGATGCGGCCGAAGCCTGGCAGCAGAATGCGCTGGCCGAGCGGGTGATTGCCGAGTTTCATTTGGATCCCGATACGCTGGTCGAGGGGCTTTCTGGTGGCCAGAAAAAGCGGGTCGCCCTGGCGCGTGGCCTGGTGTCGGAGCCGGATGTGCTCTTGCTGGATGAGCCCACCAACCACCTGGATATTGCCGCCATCGACTGGCTAGAGAATCTACTGCTGGCCCGCAACGTGGCGCTGCTCTTCATTACTCACGACCGGCGTTTTCTGGATCGTCTGGCGACGCGTATTGTCGAACTGGATCGCGGCCACCTGAGTAACTACCCCGGTTCCTACACCAAGTATCAGGAGCGCAAGGCGCAACGCCTGCACGAGGAGGCGCTGGAACAGGCGCGTGCCGACAAGCTACTTGCGCAGGAAGAGGTCTGGATTCGCAAAGGCGTTGAAGCGCGCCGCACACGGGCACAGTTCCGGGTGCAGCGTCTGGATCAGTTGCGGGCGCAGCGGGCGGCCCGGCGTAATCAGCAGGGTCAGGTCAATATGCGCGTTGATTCGGGGGATTCCTCGGGGGCGCTGGTGGCAGATCTGATCAATGTCTCCAAGTCTTATGGCGATCGTAAGATCATTGATGACTTCAGTGGCCGCATCATGCGGGGCGATCGTGTTGGATTAATCGGTCCCAATGGCGCTGGCAAGACCACCATGCTGCGTCTGATTCTGGGCGAGATTGAACCCGATAGTGGGACGGTTCGTCGTGGCACCAAACAGCAGGTGGCGTACTTCGACCAGTTCCGTACCGCGCTCGATCCGGAGGCGCCATTGCATGAGGTCATCTCGCCGGGCTCGGACTATGTCGAGGTGGGCGGTCATCGCACCCATGTGATGAGCTACCTGAGTGACTTTCTGTTCTCGCCGCAGCGGGCCCGCTCACCGGTAAAGTCACTCTCGGGGGGCGAACGGAATCGTTTATTGCTGGCACGCCTCTTCGCGCGTCCGGCGAACATTCTGGTGCTCGATGAGCCCACCAATGATCTGGATATCGACACGCTGGAGCTGCTGGAAAGCCTGTTGCAGGATTACCAGGGGACGATCCTGCTGGTCAGTCATGACCGGAGTTTTCTGGATAACGTAGTGACGCAGGTGATTGCTGCCGAGGGTGCTGGCCAGTGGCGGGAGTTTGTCGGCGGCTATAGCGATTGGGCGGCCTGGCATGCGGCGCAGCACATGCCTGTTCAGAAGGCCTCAGACAAGGCTTCGGCCAAGCCAGTCGCCAATGCCTCTGAGGCGGCTTCAGCTACAGGCGGCCGAGCCACCAAACTGAGTTACAAGGAACAACAACAACTCAATGCGCTGCCCGGTCAGATTGAAGCGCTGGAGACCGAGCAGGCCGCGTTGATGGAAAAAGTGAATGACCCGGCGACCTATGCCAATGACCCGGGGGCAGCACAGGAGATGGCCAATCGTCTGGCGGCTATTGATGATGAGCTGATGCTGCTGCTCGAGCGCTGGGAAGCGCTCGAGGCTAAAACCGCCAAGGCTTGAATAAACCCCGGCTTGCTATACACAATCAGGGGAGTGCCGGATAGTCGGTGTAACCGACCTCGGCACCACCATAGAAGCTGTTCGGATCCGGTTCATTTAGCGGCGCGTTCTCCTGCATCCGGCGTACCAGATCCGGGTTGGCAATAAATGGCCGACCAAAGGCCACCATATCGGCCAGGTTGCCGCCCAGCAGTGCTTCGGCGGTTTCGGCGTTGTAGCCACCACAGGTGATCAGGGTGCCGGCAAAGACTTCGCGTAGCTGCAGCCGGAACTCGTTGGTCAACGGAGCGCCGCCGGCCCAATCCGGTTCGGCAATATGCAGGAAAGCGAGATTGCGCTGCGTGAAGGCCTTGGCCAGGTAGAGCGCCATCCCCGTAGACTCCGGGTCGTCGATATCGTTGAAGACCCCTTGGGGTGAGAGGCGAACGCCGACTTTGTCGGCACCCACCTTGGCCACCACGGCATCAACCACCTCCAGCACAAAGCGGGCACGGTTTTCCAGGCTTCCGCCGTAGGCATCGGTCACGCTGGTTGCTATTGGGCGAGAGGAACTGGTTGAGCAGGTAACCATTCGCAGCATGCACTTCCACAAAATCAAAGCCCGCCTTCATGGCATGTTGGGCCGCATTGGCAAATTCGGTCACCAGGGCGGGCAACTCGTTCGCTTCCAATGCACGGGGCATCGCGGTCGGCACGTTGGCAGGTGTGCCATCGGGCTGAATCACAAAGCACTGACTTTTAGCCTGAATCGCCGAAGGTGCGACCGGGTTTGCACCACCGGGTTGCAGCAGCGGATGCGAGATCCGGCCCACATGCCAGAGCTGCAGAGCCATATGGCCGCCTTGGGCGTGCACGGCATCGACGACATTTTTCCAGCCGGCGACCTGGGCTTCACTATAGATACCAGGTGTCCAGGCATAGCCCTGGCCCTGTTGCGAGATCTGTGAGGCTTCGCTGATGATGAGCCCCGCACTCGCTCGTTGCGCATAGTAGGTGGCATTGAGCGCGGTGGGCACATCGCCGGCGCCTGCCCGTGAACGGGTCATAGGTGCCATGACTACCCGGTTGTTTAAACGGATTTTGCCTACCTGTATCGGGGTGAAGAGAAGTGCATCGCTCATAGAAATCTCCATCAAGAGGTCGCGGTGACTAGGTTAATTAATTTGCCAGTCCAGGGTGTAGCTGCCATGACCAGAGTCGCCCAGGGTTTGAGCCAACCAGGGCATCGTTTCTTCCAGCGTGGCGGGCAGCGTCCAGGGCGGGTTGATGATGAAAAGGCCACTCCCGGTCATGCCCAGACCATCGGCTGCGGGAGGCTGGGTGCTGAGCGTCACGTGCAGCCAGTTGGGGGTGCCCAGTTTGAGCAAGCGATCTGAAAGCTCCGCCGATTCACGCCTCGCCAGTATCGGATACCAGAGCACATAGGTGCCGGTTGCAAAACGTTGCAGGGCATCTTTAAGCGTCTGGATGACTTTGCCGTAATCGGTCTTGTCTTCGTAAGACGGGTCGATGAGCACAGCGGACCGACGGGCTGGCGGCGGCATCAGCCCCTTCAGGCCGGCCAGCCCATCGGCTTGGGTGATCTGCGTCCGTTTCTGGGCAAAGCGCAACGCCTGGGCCAATAGGGGCGCATCACTGGAGTGCAGTTCAAAAAAGCGGAGCGGATCGATGTGGCGTGTGCAATGTGCCGAGATCCAGGGCGAACCCGGGTACTGGGCAAGCACGCCGCGATTATTGGCATCGGCAATGACGGCGCGATAACGCGTCACCGCTTCAGGCAGTGCATCTCCGGGTAAGGGCCAGAGCTTTCCAATGCCAGTCGCGGATTCGCCGGTCTTTTGCGCCATGGTGCTGTTGAGCAGATACATGCCCGCACCGGCGTGGGTATCGACCACCATGAACGCTTTGTCTTTACGCGTCATGTAATCCAGCACCTGGATCCAGACCAGATGTTTCAGGACATCGGCCGGGTTGCCGGCGTGAAAAGCGTGGCGATAGCTCAGCATGGGACAGACCCGATTTAAAGTAGGGGCGAAAGAAGCTGCGCGGCGTTTTCGGCCATGCGTTCGTGGAAGGGAATCCGTGCCCGGCTCGCGGCGTCCAGGGGCGGAGCCTTTATCAGGTAGCGATCCTGCAGGGCGCGGAGCTCGGCGCTGAAGACCGGGTCGTAGACCATCAGCGTGATTTCGTAATTGAGGCGCAGACTCCGCATATCCAGATTGACCGAGCCAAATAGGCTGAAGCTGCGATCAATGACAAGACTCTTGGTATGAAGGAGGCCGCCGGTAAATTGCCGGATATGTACGCCGGCACTGAGCAGGTCATCCATGTAGCTGCGGCTGGCATAGCGGACAAGGAGCGAGTCGACGCGTTGCGGCACAATGAGTGTGACTTGCACGCCACGCGCTGCGGTCGTTTGCAGCGCCTGGAAAAGGGCATCATCCGGCACAAAGTAGGGCGTGGTCATGACCACTTCCGACTGGGCACCCATAATGGCGCTGAGTAGGAGGTGCGACATATTGGTGGTTCGGTAACTGGGTCCGGAGGGTACGGCTTGGGCAACGACCCCGGCCTGGTCAGTCGCCAGGGGAAGGCTTTGAATCGCATCAAGGTAGGCATTAAAGCCGGGAATGTTGTTGCTTTCGACCGCCCAGTCGCCCTCAAAGACCGTGGTCAGGGCTTCTGCAGCAGGTCCTTCTACACGAATCATCGCATCAACCCATTCGCCCACGCCGGCATCCTGTTTGAAGCAGGTCGGATCCACCAGGTTCATGCTACCCGTCCAGGCGATTTTCTGGTCAATCGCCACAATCTTGCGGTGCAGACGGAGATCCGCCCGGCCAAACTGGAAGTTCAGGGGATGGATGGCGCAAGCTTTGACCAGATGAACGCCTGCCGCGCGCATGCGTTGGGGCCAGTCACTCTTCCAGAAAGTGGCGCTGCCCATTTCATCGAGCAGGACACGACAGACCACACCGCGTTGGGCGGTGCGCATCAGCGTTTCGGCGACGGCATCGGCAGTGCCACCAGGATTCCAGATATAGAACTCCAGGTCGCACCGTTGTTGTGCCGCCTCGATATCCTGCATCAAGGCCTGCAACGAGGCCTGCGTATCCGAATGGAGCGTCATGCGGTTACCGGGTACCGGGGGCATGCCGCCATGGTTCTCGGCGAGCCGTGCCATGGACTGAAACTGGGGGGCAATCTGGTGTTCGGCATCAGGGTAGCGGGCATCGAGCAGCGCTGTCATCCGTTGGTAAACGGGTCGCGCCTTATCAATACGTTTGGTGCGATCCCGGCCGATCGGGCGTTCGCCAACCAGAAAATAGCCGATCAGACCGAGCACAGGCACGATGGTCACGATCAGAATCCAGGCCAGTGCCACCCCGGGAGGGCGCCGTACCGCGATGATGCGCAATGTAAAGAGCACCACCACCAGCGGGTGCAAGAGCAGATATAACCAGTGCGAATTGCTCAGAAAAGCCCAAACCATCAATCATTACCCGTAAATGTCGCTATCCGAAGTTTACCCCGAGCAATCACCCTGCGGCGACGCGTGATCTTAAGCGATTCGTAAGATGGACAAAGGTTGCATCGGGGTGGGGGCTCCTTTAGCATGTCGGTTTCGACAAATATAAAGCGATCGCGGCCCTCGTCGGCCGCTTTCATGCAACAGAGAGATGAAAGGGTTTGTCTGATGGTTCCCGAATTAGGCCAGTTTGCACTGGCGCTCTCGCTGATGGCGTCTCTGGCGTTGGGGATCCTCGGTCTGGTCGGACCGCACAGCGGCTACTCACTCTGGTCGCGTATGGCGCGCCCCCTGGCACTCATGGCCTTCCTGTTTCTGGCAATCTCCTTTGGGTGCCTGACCTGGAGCTTTGTGACCAGTGATTTTTCCGTGGCTTATGTGGCGCAACATTCCAATACGCAACTGCCGATGGAATACCGTTTTGGTGCGGTCTGGGGTGGGCATGAAGGCTCGCTGCTGCTCTGGGTGCTGATCCTGTCTGGCTGGACAGCCGCCGTGGCCGTGTTCTCCCGCTCGTTGCCGGTTGAGATGGTATCGCGAGTCCTGGGCATACTCGGCCTGATTGCCTTTGGGTTTACCCTGTTTATTCTGTTTACATCCAATCCCTTCAACCGGTTGTTGCCGGCAGTGATGGAAGGTCGCGACCTGAATCCTCTGTTGCAGGATCCGGGCCTCGTGTACCACCCACCTATGCTCTACATGGGCTACGTCGGTTTCTCCGTGGCGTTCGCCTTCGCCATTGCCGCGCTGATTGCCGGGCGCCTTGATGCAGCGTGGGCCCGTTGGTCTCGCCCCTGGACGCTGGCTGCCTGGGTGTTCCTCACGATTGGTATCGCATTGGGTTCCAACTGGGCCTACTACGAGTTGGGCTGGGGCGGCTGGTGGTTCTGGGATCCGGTCGAAAATGCCTCATTCATGCCCTGGCTGGTGGGCACGGCACTCATCCACTCGCTGGCCGTTTCTGAAAAGCGAGGCAGCTTCAAGAACTGGACCGTACTCCTGGCCATCGGCGCATTCTCACTGTCGTTACTGGGCACGTTCATTGTTCGTTCCGGTGTGCTGACCTCGGTTCACGCCTTTGCCGCAGATCCGACCCGCGGAGTGTTCATTCTCGTCTTTCTGGCGATTGTGGTCGGTGGTTCGCTCACCCTGTTTGCCTGGCGTGCCCCGTCGGTGGGTCGGGGTGGTGCCTTTGCGCTGGTGTCGCGAGAAACTCTACTGCTGATTAACAACGTCCTGCTATTGGCCGGCGCCGGTGCCGTGCTACTTGGCACGGTATACCCTATGGTGATTGATGCCCTGGGTCTGGGGAAGCTCTCGGTGGGTGCACCCTATTTCAATGCGGTGTTTGTGCCGATCATGTTGCCACTCTTGCTGCTCTTGCCGCTCGGTCCACTATCCCGCTGGAAGCAGGATCAACTATGGCCGCTCCTCAAACGTCTGCGTCTGGAGGCGGTGCTGGCGATCGTGGCCGCTGTCGCTTTGCCCATCCTGATGGGCGGCTGGCGCCCCATGGTGGCGGTGGGTGCTGGTCTGGCAGTCTGGGTGATGGCCGGTGTGATCCGCCAGATCATCGCCCGCGTAAGAATCAGCTGGCCGCCGCGTGCCTTCTGGGGGATGCAGCTGGCTCACCTGGGGTTGGCTGTGTTCGTTGTGGGCGTTACCTTTGTGAGCAGCTATCAGGTTGAACGGGATGTCAGCATGGCACCCGGCGACACGGTCTCAATCAAGAACATTCAGTTAACCCTCAAAGATGTCAGTCAGGTGCGTGGCCCCAACTACGAGGCCATTCGCGGTGAGGTCGTCTATGGCCCGCTGGATCAACCCGGTAAAGCCACCGGCATGCTGCATACCGAAAAGCGAACCTATTTCTCTTCCACCATGCCCATGACTGAGGTCGGTATCGACAGCACGCTGACGCGCGATCTCTATGTGGCTATGGGCGAGCCCACCAGTGATCACACCTGGGCGGTGCGGGTCTATTACAAACCCTTTGTGACCTGGATCTGGGCCGGTTGTGCCTTCATGGCGCTGGGTGGCATTCTGGCCGCATCCGATCGCCGTTACCGAAGCCGTACCCGTGCGGAGTCCGAGTCGGATGTCCTGATTGACGAGAAGGTGGTTTCCTGATGAAACGTTTCTGGCTGTTCCTGATTCCACTGCTGACCTTCGCGATCCTGGTCTTTTTTCTGGCGCGTGGTTTGAGTAAAGACCCGAGCTATGTGCCGTCGCCCCTGGTCGGTAAACCGGCGCCCACCTTTGATCTCCCCCAGCTGCATGACGCCAAAGCGCAGTTCTCGCCCGAGGATTTGAAAGGCCGCGTCTGGCTGCTGAATGTGTGGGCCTCGTGGTGTGTCTCCTGCCGTGCCGAGCATCCGGTGCTCATCGACTTTGCGCGCGTAAATCCGGATGTACCGCTCATTGGTCTGGACTATAAGGACAAGCGCCCGGATGCGCTGGCGTGGCTGAAGCAGCATGGCGATCCTTATGTGTTGTCGGTCTTTGATGCCGATGGCCGTGTCGGGATTGATTACGGTGTTTATGGCGTGCCTGAAACCTATGTCATCGATCAGGCCGGTGTGATTCGCTATAAGCATGTGGGTCCGCTGACGCCGGAAGTGGTACAGAAAATTATTGACCCCATTTTGAAAGGGTTGAAGTCATGATGTGGTTGACTCACCTGGCCGTGGCCTTCTTGCTGGCTACCGGGAGTGCGGCTTATGCCGCCGAGGCCCAACCGCTGGCACAGGACCCGGTGGTTGAAAAGCGCCTGAACAGCATCTCGGAGAATCTCCGTTGTCTCGTCTGCCAGAACGAGTCTCTGGCTGGTTCACGTGCGGATCTTGCGGAAGACTTGCGTCGTGAAGTGCGTCATCTGATCGAATCAGGTAAATCAGATCAGGAAGTCATCGACTTTCTGGTCAGCCGCTATGGCGACTATGTGCTTTACGACCCGCCCTTCAAGGCAACAACGATTCTGCTCTGGGTCGGCCCCTTTGTGCTGCTGGGTGGGGGGCTGCTGGGGTTAGTGTTCTTTCTGCGCCGTCGGAGCCGGCACGGTCTAGTTGATGAACCTGACGTGCTGCCCGAAGCCTCTACAACGCAACCACCCGCATCGGCTGAAGTGACACCAAAAGCCTCCACACGCCGCACTGGTCGCTGGCTGGTCTGGTTGCTGGCGTTGTTGATCCCGTTGGGTGCCGGTACGGTCTACCTGATGGTGGGTAACCCGGCAGCGCTTGATCCAGCCAATGTCAAACCGCGACCAGACCCCAATGTCATGGTTGCAAGACTGCAGGCCAAGATGGACGCTAATCCGGACGACCCTGCCGGGTGGCAGCTACTGGCTCGCGCCTACATGGTGCTCAATCGTCCGGATGATGCCGTTAAATCCTTTAATCACATCCTGCCGCTGATCCAGCAGGAGCCCCAGCTCATGGCAGATTATGCCGAAGCGTTGGCCGCTTCGGGTGACCTCAAGGGAGCCGCGCAATGGATCAACCGTGCGATCAAGCAGGGCAGTCAGGACCCCAAGGTCCTTTTCATGGCCGGAGGCCTAGCCTTTGATGGGGGTCAGTACCAACAGGCCATCCAGTACTGGGAGCGCGTGATCAAGATCGTCGGGCCAGACTCCCAGGAGGGCAAGTTCGTCCAGCAGAACATCGAAGAAGCCAAGGCCCGGATCAAGTAACAACCTACTTACCCAAACGCAAAAGGGAGCCTATTAAGGCTCCCTTTTGCCGTGTGGCGCATGCGGCTTGAGGCGCCAGGCGCTAATTACTTCAACGTCTTGCTGGCTTTTTCAACAGCGGCCTGATCCAGCGCCTGCTGGGCTTCAGGCGGCATGTAGTTTTCATCATGCTTGGCTAGAACTTCTGACGCCTTGAACAGGGTGTTGCCGTCTTCCAGTTTGCCCTGGGCGACCACGCCCTTACCTTCGCGGAACAGGTCAGGCAGGATGCCCGTGTACGTCACCGGAATATCGTGCGCCGTGTCGGTAACCACAAAGCGCACATTCACACCATCACGCTTGACGCTGCCCTCTTTGACCATGCCGCCAATCCTGAACGCGCGGTTTTTAGGGGCTTCGCCGGCAGCGACCTGCGTGGGCGTAAAGAAGAACACCAGGTTCTCTTCAAAGGCATTGAGAATCAGCGTAGCTGCGGCACCGATGACGGCAAGCGCCCCGATAATGAGGGCAAATCTTTTGTGGCGGGGTTTCATGGCGACCATTTTACCTATTTCGGTATTAACGCGGGCTTATGGGGTATCCCCGGCCAGCGAATGAGGTCTATCAACGATCTTGATAATTGAGACAGTGCTGTGGCCTTGGCTAGACATCCAGACTCTGTTGAATGTCGCGAAGGACCACCTTGCGTCGTTGGCGAACCAGCAGCGGTTCGGCGATCATGGTCAGGGCACACACACCAAAACTGCCCCATACGTACAAGCCATAGCCACCCATGGCGAAAAATTCGCTGGCGCTGTTCCACAACATTATGCGGCCTCCTTTACGTCGGGCAGTTCCTTGATCCATTCGTTATTGGCTTCTCGTTCCAGCATGATGTTGCGGGCCCGCATCAGCGCAACGGCAATGGTGTAGGCCCAGAAGGCCAGTGCCATGATCAGCATGCCCCAGAGCATGGTGGTGGCCATACTGGGCGATTTGGTAATGGAAACGGATGCGCCCTGATGGAGGGTGTTCCACCATTTGACCGAGAAATAGATGATGGGCACGTTGACGACCCCCACGATCGAGAGCAGAGCCCCGGCCCGATCTGCCCGGCGTGGATCATCAATGGCCGCATGCAGCGCCATGTAGCCCAGATAAAGGAAAAAGAGGATCAGTTCGGAGGTCAGGCGCGCATCCCAGACCCACCAGGCGCCCCACATGGGCTTGCCCCAGAGTGCGCCGGTCCATAGCGACAGAAACGCAAACAGGGCTCCGGTGGGCGCGAGTGCGCTGGTCATCATGCCCGAAAGACGGGTGCCAAAGGTCAGCCCCAGCAGGGACCAGAAAGCCATCACGCAATAGATAAACATCGACATCCAGCTGGCCGGCACATGAATAAAGATGATGCGGTAGCCTTCCCCCTGCTGGGCATCCGTTGGAGCGACGAAGAAGCTGATGTACAGCCCCACCGTCATGAGAATAGCGGTAAGGACCCAGAAGATCGGGATGAGCTTGCCCGCCAGAGGATAGAAGGTACTCGGCGCGCTGTATTTAAACCAGTTGATCATGCTGCCATTTTATTCCAAAGAGATGCGGAGTGCTGCGGTGGTGGCCCAGGGAGAAAACGCGGCAGCCAAGAGGAGTAGGGCGCCAAGCAGTGAGAGATGACCAGCGATCCCCAGACCGGCGATGTAAGACTCCACCGCGCCGGCACCAAAGATCAGGGTCGGAATGTAGAGCGGCAATACTAGCAGGGATACCAGCAGGGCGCTGCCCCGTGCCCCGAGCGTCAGAGCGGCGCCAATTGCACCAATCAAGGACAGTAATGGGGTGCCGATGAGCAGGGTCAGTATCAGAATGCCGATGGCATCGGCGGGCAGATCGAACTGCAGACCAATGACGGGCGCCAGCAGCACGAGCGGTAAACCACAGACCAGCCAGTGTGCAGTGATCTTGCCGGCAACCAGAATTGTCAGTGGCGCGGGCGACAACACCATCTGCTCCAGCGTGCCATCGGCATAGTCGGCGGCAAAGAGTCGTTGCAGCCCCAGTAGGGTGGCAAGTAGGGCCGCGATCCACATGGCGCCTGGTGCGATCTTGCGTAGCAGATCCGGTTCTGGACCAATGCCTAGGGGAAGTAGGGTCGTGACGATGACGAAGAAGAAAAGAGCCGTGAGGACCTCGGTCTTGCGACGCATGACGAGAAGCAGATCACGCTTGAGGGCGGCCAGGTAGGCAGACAGCATCGGCATCAGCGCGGCCCCGACAGGTTGAGCACAAAGCCCGGCGCTTCCTGGCCGAGATCAGGTGTCTGGTGACTGGTGAGCACCAGCAGGCCGCCTCCGGCCAGATGGCGTTTCAGGAGATGCTGCACATCAGCGATTGCCTGCACATCCAGCGCATTAAACGGTTCGTCCAGAATCCAGAGTCTGGCTGGGCGGAGCAGGGTACGTGCCAGGAGGCCGCGGCGTTTCTGCCCGGCAGAGAGCACCCGGGTCGGTAAATGTTGCCGTTTGGCCAGACCCATCTGGCTCAGCGCCTCGCGGATCTGAGCCTCGGTCACTGGCAGACCATCCATAGCCATCAGGCTACGCAGGTTTTCTGTCAGTGTGAGATCTTCTTTGAGGCTGGCATGGTGGCCGAGGTACAGCATGTCCCGGTGGAAATCGGCACGTTGCGTCTGAATCGGTTCGCCTTGCCAGCACACCGCGCCAGCGGCCGGTACGGTCAGGCCGGCGAGTATGCGAAGCAGGCTGGTTTTGCCAGCGCCATTCTCCCCTTGCACATAGAGCCACTGGCCGGCAGAAAGTTGCAGGGAAAGTCCGCTGAATAGCGTCTGCGTTCCGCGCGTGCAAGTGAGATCCGTGGCCAAGAGCATTGGTGTATTGGATGCCGTACTCATTTGCCCAGCACCGTATCCAGCGTCATCATCAGGGCAAAGCCGACCACCAGCCCAACGGTGGCGAAGCGCTGGTTCCCATTGCGATGGGTTTCGGGGATCACTTCATTGGACACCACAAAGATCATTGCGCCGGCGGCGAGCCCCAGACCCACCGGGTAGGCAATCGCCAGACCGCTGGACAGGGTGAGGCTGATGACGGCGCCCAGCGGCTCGAGCAGACCGGTGATCGATGCAATGCTGACGGACTTGAAGGGGCTGTAGCCAACACTGCGCAGTGCCATCACCACGGCAAGACCTTCGGGAATATCCTGCATGGCAATCGCCGAGGTCAGCGGCACGCCAACCTGCAGATCCCCCTGGGCAAAGCTCACACCAATGGCCATGCCTTCAGGCAGGTTGTGCAGGGCAATGGCCAGCACAAATAGCCAGATGCGGTTTAGGCGCTGGGTTTCCGGTCCATAGGTACCGGTATGGGCATGCTCGTGCGGCGTGAACTCATCCATGCCCAGCATCAGCATGACGCCTAGTGCCATTCCAATCACCACGGTCAGGGCACCAAGCAGGGCGCTGCCGGTGATGCTGGTGCCTGCACTCAGCCCGGGCAGGATGAGTGAGAACGAGCTGGCGGCAAGCATCATGCCGGCAGCCAGACCCAGCAGACTGTCTTCGATTCTCTGGGGGAGTGATTTCAGGAAGAATCCGGGGATCGCGCCGGCCGTTGTGAGGGCAAATCCGGCAAAACCACCCCATATGGCATAGCGCATGGTCGTGCTGGTGTCGCCGGCAATCACGTCGTACAGGCCACTGACAAACAGGGCCAGAATCGCCAGACAAGCGATCACGAGGCCGCTGGCGGTCAGCGGATGGGCGGCGGCGTGCCGATGCAACGCCGAGCGCTGTAGCCGGCGTAAAGGCGGGGGCAGGATGCTGGAAAGCGGCATATCAGGCGTAATCCTACCGGAGGGATCTCCTTGGCGCCATGAGGGGTGTGCGCCTGCGATAGAATGGCTGCCCTATGATGCCTGATCCGTCAAAACCCGGGGTGCGTGATCACCTGGCCGCGTTGGCCGAAAAGCTGAAGGCGCTCTTGCCGGGCCAGGGTGGAGACCGTCTGGCGGTCGCGCTGGAGGCCTTTCTTGACCCGGCGGCAGATGACCTTGTGTTGCTGCAGGGGTTATTTGCGGCCCTGCGTCCGGCGCGAGGTGAAACGGCGGCAGCAGCCGTCCGGCGATTTGACCAGATGGTGGTATGTCTGCGTGAAGACCCGATCCTGGCAGCGGCGTTTCGTCGCCACTATGTCCATTTTTTTACGCGCCGCCAGCTTCTCGCCTTCTTTGCCGATAGCGGCATTTTGCCGGCCACCGGATTCTTTTCCGAATGGGCGCGTATTCTGGCGCACAAGATCCTGCCTGCGGTTCCGGATACCCAGGACGCCAAGGATTGCATCCATGTGTTTCTGAACGACCCCGAAGACTGGCGCTGGCTGGCCGCGATCCCCGAGGAATCACTCTACCGCTTCTGGCAGTTGCAGGCGCCAACCGATCAGCTCGACGAAGATGAATGGAAGGCGCTGGTGCGGGCGCTACTCGATGCCATTCGCCTACTGGCGCACCGGGTGGCCGGTGTGGGGATGGATACGGCCCTGCTCGAGGCAGGCACCCATCTGGAAGGCTTTGCCCCGAGTTTCTTCGAGTTACCGGCCGAAACCGAACGTTATTACCAGTCATTGCTGGATTACTTTGCCGACCCGCAGCAGCGGCCTGACGATGGTAAGCATCTTCTGGTCATTGTGGATCAGTGCCTGGAGGCTCTGGCCCGTGCGCGCAAGTATTTTATCGAGGCAGGTACGAGCCTGCATCTGACCTATCTGCTGACCCGCTGTGAAGAAAGTCTGCGCCGGATGCAGGCGCTGGTCGAACTCATGCAGGCGTTTCTGCTGTCGGCCACTGTAATGGATGCGCTGGTCGATGGCGATGTCGCACCGGCCGGGGCCACCATGTTGCCCGGGGGGCGTTTCCAGAGCGAGTCCGGAATTGGGGTTCGCGCCTGGGCTCGTTTTGTCCATCGGGCCTTCATCACCGAGAACCGGCGCAATAATTTTGCGGATTACTGGTCGCGACTTTCCGAGTTGCTAGCACTTCGGGTGGCGGAAACGGCGGCGCAGTCTGGTGAGCACTATGTGTGTACCAATAGCCGTGAGTACCGTGCCATGTGGTTGTCGGCCATGGGAGCGGGGATCTTCATTGGTGTGATGGCATTGCTCAAAATCTTTGCCGGTGAGCTGCACGCATCGCTCTTCGCAACCGCACTCATGTACAGCCTGATTTACGGGATCGGCTTTACTGTGATTTATCTGCTGGGTTTCACGGTGGCCACCAAACAGCCCGCCATGACCGCGCAGACCCTGGTTGGTCAGCTCAGTAGTGTCTCGCCGGATAGGCCCGATGATCTTTCCCCGGTGGTTGACCTGATTGCTGCGGTCAGCCGGAGTCAGCTGGCAGCGATTTTCGGCAACATCATCATTGCGTTGCCGCTGGCCTTGGCGCTGGGTGCCGGCCTCGGGCACTGGCTGGGAACGTCACCCATTTCGGCCGAAAAAGCTGCGCATTTGCTGGATGATCTGGATCTATTCGGCTGGGCAATTCCCCATGCGGCGCTGGCAGGGGTCTTTCTATATCTGGCCGGTCTGATCAGTGGCTACTTCGATAATCGGGCGGCGCATACCCACCTGGGCGCCCGCATTGCCTATGCACCCTGGTTGCGGCGGACATTGGGTGTTGCAGGCGCCGATCGGTTGGGGCGTTACATCAGCCATCACATGGGTGGCATCATGGGCAACTTCCTGTTCGGCTGCATGCTGGGCAGTGCCGGCATTGTGGGTGTGATTCTCGGCTTGCCCATCGATATCCGGCACATTGCCTTCTCTTCGGCAAATCTGGGCTATGCCGTCATCGGAAGTGAAACCTTGCCCGCCTGGCATACCCTAGCCTGGGCGGCGCTGGGCGTGTTACTGATTGGTCTAACGAACCTATTTGTCAGTTTTGCGCTGGCCTTGAGAACCGCTTTGCGGGCGCGGCGGCTGGCATTTAGTGGCTCCCAGGCCCTGGCCCGAGCCGTGTGGCAACGTCTGCGCGAAGCACCGCTAAGCTTTATTCTGCCACCCCGCTCCAACACCCCATCTGCCGGTTCATAGCCGGCGCATTTCCCGGCGAGTCAGGGGTGGTGCCGTCGGTTTGCCCCGGAGTTTAAGCCTTCGCCTCTGTAACCCGATGCTGGATATGGGCAAGCGCCGCTTCAACCTGATCGACGAGAATCAGGCAGATGTCGCCAGCTTCAAGTCGGGCGAGGGCGCGGTCAATCGCAAGGAATTCGCCCCTGATCTCTTCAATCTCCCGGACCTGGTGGGCTTCGTTGAGCCCCTCGCGCAGAAGTGCCACCACCTCACCGTCCTCACGACCCCGTTGACAGGCGTCTTCATAGAGGATCACATGATCGAAGACATTGCCAAGGATGCGGGTCTGGCGACGGATATCGTCATCGCGGCGGTCGCCGGCACCGCTAATGACTACACGGCGCTGCTTGGCAGGCATCTCATGGATGGTATCGGCGAGAGCGCGGATGGCGTCCGGGTTGTGACCATAGTCGGCAATGAGAGTGGCACCCTTGTAATCAAAGCGGTTAAAGCGACCGGGCACGGTGTCCGCATCACTGTAGAAGCTCTCTAGACCCGCAACGATGGCATCCCAGGGGATGTCGAGTGCCCAAGCGGCGCCAACGGCAGCCATGACGTTTTCCACCTGGAACAGGATCTGGCCATTGTCGGTCAGCGGAATATCTTTTAGGGGGAGGCGGAACATGGCCTGCCCTTGGGCGGCGATGATCTCGCCGTTATCACGATAGATGACGCGGTGGCCTTGCGCGCGGTGCTTGGCCATTACCGGGTGCGCCGCACTCTGCGCGGCAAAGAAGGTGACATTGCCGGTACAGAAGCGGGCCATGCGGGCCACCAACGGATCGGCCGCGTTGAGCACGGCAGTACCCTCAGCCGATACGTTCTGCACGATCACCCGCTTGACGGCAGCCAGTTCGGCTGCCGTGTTGATGAAGTTCATGCCCAGGTGATCGCCTTCACCAATGTTGGTGATGACGGCGACATCGCATCGATCAAAGCCCAGCCCCTCGCGCAGAATGCCGCCGCGGGCGGTTTCCAGAACCGCGGCGTCAACATCGGGGTGGCCCAGCACATTGCGGGCACTGCGCGGGCCACTGCAGTCACCGGTATCAATCAGGCGGCCATTGGCATAGACCCCATCGGTCGTGGTCATGCCAATGCGTTTGCCGGTCTGATGGATCAGGTGGGCGGTGAGGCGGATAGTGGTGGTTTTACCGTTGGTACCGGAAACGGCCACCACCGGGATGCGCCCGTTGTCACCCGCTGCAAACATCTGCCGGACAATGGCTTCACCTACCGGGCGGCCTTTGCCATAAGAGGGGCTCAGGTGCATGCGCAGGCCGGGTGCCGCGTTGACCTCAACGATGCCACCGCCCTGTTCCTGTAGGGGTTTGTAGATGCTGTCACAAACGACATCGACGCCACAGATATCGAGGCCGACCATATGCGCGGCGGCCACGGCGCTGGCAGCCAGATCGGGATGGACATCATCGGTGACGTCGGTGGCAGTGCCCCCCGTACTGAGATTGGCGTTCTTACGCAGATTGATACGCACGCCCCGAGGCGGTACCGATTCGGGGGTCATTGCCTGTTCTTCGAGGGTGGCGAGGCCGATCGCGTCCAGTCGGATCTTGCTAAGCGAGGTGGCATGACCATCGCTGCGCAGGGGGTCGCGGTTGATCACGTCGACCAGCTGGCGGATGGTGTGCTGGCCATCACCAATGACATACGGTGGGTCGCGCCGGGCCGCGGCAACGAGTTCGTTGCCTACCACCAGCAGCCGGAAATCGTGTCCGGGAAGGAAGCGCTCGACGATGACTTCGCTGCTGATGTCGCTGGCCACATTGAAGGCGGCAGTGATCTGTTCAGTGGTAGTCAGGTTAACGGCCACGCCGCGCCCCTGGTTGCCATCGCGCGGCTTGACGACCACCGGGCCTTTAATCCACGCGGCGGCTTCAAGAGCGTCTTCCAGTGTGGTAACCACACGCCCTTGCGGCACGGCAACGCCAGCCGAGTAGAGCAGGGTTTTGGTCAGATCTTTGTCTTGCGCGATGGATTCGGCAATCGCGCTGGTATGGCTGGTTTCGGCTGCCTGGATGCGCTTCTGCTTGCTGCCCCAGCCCAGCTGGACCATGCTGCCCTCGGTCATACGCCGGAAGGGGATACCGCGCGCCACGGCGGCATAGACGATGCTGCCCGTGCTGGGACCGAGGCGGAGGTCTTCGTCCAGCTCGCTGAGTGCGTTCAGTGTGGCATCGAGATCAAACATGCGATCTTCCAGCGCGGCCTGGCACAGAATGAAGGCATGCTCGAAGGCCAGCTTGCCGACGGCCTCTTCGCTGTACTCGACGACCGTAATGTAGGTGCCTTTCTCGGGCGTCTGAACGGTACGACTGAAGGTCACCGGGCAACCGGCAGCGGCTTGCAAACCGAGCGCGACGACTTCTAGGGCATGCGCCAGAGTCAGCGGTTCGTTATGGCCGCTGGCAACCAGGGGGCCCATCTGAGGGAAACGTGAACGCAGCCGGGTTTCGAACCCGGTGAGATTGACGATCTGGCACTCGGCTTCGGTGCACTGGATCAGCGCCTCGATCATGGTGTGACGACCCCAGAGGTTGGGGCCACGAAGCGCGCGTAAACGGACGATTTCCATGGATGGCAGGTGAGATTACGGGTGAAATTATTGATGAGTGAAGGTTTGGATGCCGGTGGCCATGATTTCACGGGGGATATCCATGGCAACACCGACGCCGATGGCAGCAAGCACGCCTTCCAGAGCATCACTGCGTAACTGGAGCAGTGGAACGGTATTGATCATCATGAGCGGTTTGATCTCGTCACCCTGTGCCAGCACGATCTGGCCGTCACGACTGAACACGGCACGACCGCCCTTGGCCAGGTGTTCCTTGACCGGCTCGCTGGTACCAAAGCGACTGAAGAAGATCACATCGCCCTGGCAAAGGCGTGCCATATCGGCAACTTCGGCATCATCGCCATTCAGAACAGCGGTGCCGGTCGGCAGGACAACGTCAACCTGGGTGCGCATCACCTTCCAGATGGCCACCTCGTCTTCAATAGCGCACTCGGGCAGCGTGTCGGTCGGATCCAGATTGGTCACCACGCCCACGGTGCAGCAGCGGTAGGGAAGACCATCGTTCAGGATGACGCGGTTGTCGTTCTCGATGATGGCTAACTCGACCTGCCGGTTGAGCATAAGCCGGTGGCCGCTTTCGTAATTGGCGCAGTCACGCGCATCGATCTGGCGCTGATTGAAATACATGCCCTTGCTACAGGCAAGGCCCACGCCTGTGTGGGTCAGGTGCAGAATGCTGGCGACCATTTCCGCCACGATGGATTTGCCACGTGAACCGGCAATGCCGATGATGGGCAGATTGAAATCTTCACCCGGCGGGAAGAGATAATCAACAATCGCCTTGCCCACCGGACGTGGCGTGCCGGCCGAGGGGCGCAGGTGCATGAGCAGTCCGGGCCCGGCGTTGACTTCGACAATGGCCCCCCGTTGTGCGGCCAGAGGTCGGGTGATGTCTTCACAGACCAGATCGATACCCGCGACGTCCAGACCCACGACCCGTGCCGCCAGAGCCACGGTCTCAGCCACATCGGGATGGACGTCATCGGTAATGTCGATCGAGACGTTTCCGTTGCGCTGAATCAGGACATCGCGCCCAGCCTCGGGCACTGAGGTGGCGGTCAGTCCCTGCCGTTCAAGTTCGAGTTGCACGGCCGAATCGATGCGCACGAAGTTCAGGGTGTTTTCTTCTGCGGGGCCGCGGCTGGGGCTGCTATTAATCTGGCTTTCGATCAGCTGCTCGATCGTTGACTGGCCATCACCTCGAACAAAGGCAAAGTCTCCGCGGGCGGCCGCGACCATTTTGCCGCCGACCACCAGTAGGCGGTGTTCGTTACCCGGAATGAAGCGTTCGACGATGACGCTGCTGCCTTCATCATCGGCGACGGCAAAGGCAGTGCGGACTTCCTGCTCGGTGAGCATATTGGTGAACACCCCTCGGCCATGATTCCCATCCGAGGGTTTAACGACTACCGGCAGGCCGATATCTTGGGCAGCCTCCCAGGCTTCATCGGCCGTTGCTACGACCATGCCTTCGGGAACTGGCACGCCGCAGGCCTTGAGCAGACTTTTGGTCAGGTCCTTGTCGCGCGAGATCGTCTCGGCAATGGCGCTGGTCCGGTCGGTTTCTGCAGTCCAGATCCGGCGCTGCTTACACCCGTAGCCAAGCTGAACCAGGTTGTTGTCGGCTAGCCGCATGGTAGGGATCAAGCGCTCCTGGGCGGCCGTGACGATGCTGGTGGTGCTGGGGCCTAGACAACGGTCTTCGGCCAGATCCTTCAGAACTTCGATGGTACCGGCCACATCAAAGGCCCGATCTTCCATGGCAGCCGTAATCAGATCTCGGGCGGCGTACAGCGCCTTGCAGGTCACCTCGTCCTGTAGGTTGTGCACAATCAACTTATACAGGCTGCGGCGGTTCGCCTCACGCGCACGGCCGAAGCCGCTCGGAATCCCTGCCTGGTTGAGCAGCTCCAGTGTCACGTGTTCCATGATGTGCACGGGCCAGGTGCCCTCGTGCAGTCGACGCACAAAGCCACCGTATTCCTCATAACTGCAGCGGTGTTCAATCAGGCCGGGTAGCCATGCGACCAGCCGATCCGGAAAACCGGGGATCTTGTCTGAGGGAAAGTCTTCCAGATCACCAATATCGACCCAGGCCTCGATAATCGGTATATAAAAGTCCGTCCACATGTTCGGACCGTGTATGTACTTGATATCAATGATTTCTATCGATTTGTGGCTCATGGTACGGCAACTGGGTTCAGGTTGCATTCGGCGATGCCGGCAGCGGGTTGGGCCTGGCGAGGGTGACACAAACGAGGCAAAAACGGGCTTCTCGTGCCATTGTAAACAGAAACTCTGGGGATTTAACGCACCGTTCGTCAATCGGATGACGATTCAACCGGCTTTAAGCGCAATATTTTCAGGGGGCTGGCTGACGGTTTCTGACCGGTTAGATATTCGTTCTCTTGTCAGCCGGAACGGGTCTGCTGCGTTGTAGAATCCACAGAACAATTTAGACGGTTTTTGAATTGAATCCACACCCTGTAGCGACCCCAGCAATGCTGCCCAGAAACGCGCCGCTGACCCCCGAATTCTGGCAGGCAGCCGTCACGGCACATCTGTCTCCGGGCGAGACTGTGCTCGCCACCCTGGAAACCGATCTCGACGGGCGGCTCAGTTTTGCCCGTGGGCTCCTGTGCCTGACCGATCGGGCACTCTATGCGCTTTCGCCGACCGGGTCATGGGCGGAATGGCATCTGGAACCGGGACGCTCGCTGCGCCTGAGCGACCACGCCGGCGTGGGCATGCTCGAGGTACTGTGTCCAACCGGTCGCCTGGCACACTGGTACTTTACGCTCGCGCAGAATCCTGCCGCGTTACGCCTCGTGCGCCAGTTTGACAGTCAGCGTGCCCAGCAGGGTGCCGCCACAGGGGAAACGCTCTCTGCAGGCGTGGCGGGGGACGACCAACCGCTCTGTCCAAACTGCTGGATCCCGTTACCACCCGATCAGGAAGAGTGCCCCGCCTGTTACAGCGAGAATCTCAGTTCGCCCTCGACCTGGACCTTGCTGCGCCTGTGGCGTTTTGCCCGGCCTTACAAGAAAGAGTTACTTATTGGTTTTGTGCTCACCCTGTTGAGCACGGCGGCGACCCTGGTCCCGCCCTACCTGACGATGCCCCTGATGGATCGGGTGCTTATCCCATTCCAGAATGGACGAAATATTCCAGTTGGTTTGACCGTGGCATTACTCAGCGGGCTGCTGGTCAGCGCGCTGGTCGCCTGGGGTCTGGGCTGGGCACGAACCTATATTCTGGCTTTGGTGAGTGAACGGATTGGGGCCGATCTGCGAACCGCCACCTACGACCACCTGCTCAAGCTCTCGCTCGAATATTTTGGTGGCAAACGCACGGGTGACCTGATGGCACGTATCGGCACCGAGTCGGATCGCATCTGCGTCTTCCTTTCTCTTTATGCCCTGGACTTTGCCACCGACGTCATCATGATCCTGATGACGGCAGCCATTCTGGTCTCGATCGATCCATGGCTGGCACTCGTGACCCTGGCGCCGTTGCCCATGATCATGTGGCTGATCCACCTGGTGCGAGACCGGCTACGCTTCGGTTTTGAAAAAATCGACCGCATGTGGGCCGAGGTGACCAGTGTGCTGGCCGATACGATTCCCGGTATCCGGGTCGTCAAGGCCTTTGCCCAAGAGCAGCGCGAATCAGCCCGCTTCCGAACCGCCAACGCGCATAACCTGGCCATCAATGATCGCGTTAACAAGGTCTGGAGCATGTTCACGCCCACCGTGACGCTGCTCACCGAAATCGGCTTGCTCATCCTGTGGGCCTTTGGCATCTGGCAAGTGGCGCAACATCAGATTACGGTCGGTGTGCTGACGGCTTTTCTCGCCTATATCGGCCGCTTCTATACCCGTCTGGATTCGATGAGCCGCATCGTCTCACATACCCAGAAGGCAGCGACCGGCGCCAAACGGATCTTCGATATCCTGGATCATGTTTCTAGCGTGCCCAAGGCGATCAACCCCGTGCACCTGGGTGAAGTCAGCGGCCAGATCGACATCCAGCGTGTCGGTTTCCGCTACGGCAACCGGGCCGTGCTGCGTGATGTCAGCCTGAACATCAAGCCCGGGGAAATGATCGGTCTGGTTGGCCATAGCGGTTCGGGCAAAAGTACGCTGGTGAACCTGATCTGCCGCTTCTATGATGCCAGCGAAGGTAGTATCAAGATCGACGGGGTCGATATCCGTTCGATCCCGGTGTCGGAATACCGCCAGCACATTGGCTTAGTGTTGCAGGAGCCCTTCCTGTTTTTTGGCACTATTGCCGAGAACATTGCCTACGGTAAACCCAATGCCACACGTGAAGAAATTGTCGCCGCGGCCCGGGCAGCGCATGCACATGATTTCATTCTGCGATTGCCGCATGGTTACGACTCGGTAGTTGGTGAACGGGGTCAGGCGTTATCGGGCGGTGAGCGCCAGCGTATATCGATTGCCCGGGCGCTACTGATCAACCCGCGAATCCTGATTCTCGACGAGGCCACCTCGTCGGTCGATAGCACCACCGAAAAAGAAATCCAGAAAGCCCTGGATAACCTGGTGCAGGGGCGGACGACAATTGCCATTGCCCACCGTCTGTCGACTCTGCGCAAGGCCGACCGGCTGATCGTGCTGGAACGCGGGCAGATCATCGAAGAAGGGTCGCACGACGACCTGATGGTTCTGGATGGCACCTACCGCCGCATGGTGGAAACACAGGCCCGGCAGGAAGCCGAAGACAAGGCCTCGGCAATGTCTGCACTGGGAGGGCGTCAGCATGAAGAATGATCAGGTTTGTCAGCCACAAGGCTTTAGTCTGCGCCAGGATGCCTTTGGTCATCTCGAGTTGGTGTGGGCAGACGGCACGGTCGAGGAGCGTGTCACCCCGGTTCGGGCATTTCCCTTCTCGGATCCCGAGCACGGCTTTTCACTGGTTAATGCCGAGAGCCACGAGGTGCTCTGGCTGGATTCGATCAATGACCTATCCCTAGAGGACCGGGCGCTGGTCGATACTGTACTGGCCGCGCGCGAATTCATGCCGGTCATCACCCGCATCGACAGCGTTTCGTCCTTCAATACCCCAAGTACCTGGCAGATCGACACGGAGCAAGGCAAGACCGAGCTCGTACTCAAGGGAGAGGAACATATCCGCCGGATCAATGGGATGGGTGGGCACACCTTGTTGATCTCGGACAGCCACGGCATCCAGTTTCTAGTGCGTGACATCAATCAGCTGGATAAGCACAGCCGCCGGTTGTTGGATCGATTCCTTTAATTGCAAGTGCCTTAGGCTGAACTGTCTTAGCTTGAGCCTTTAGGCAGCCCCGCAGCCACATCTCTAAATGCAGTCAGTGCGGCTTCGAGGTGCTCAATGATCTCCTGCTGTAAAACGTCCGGTGGCGGCAGATCATCGAGGTTATCCAGGCTGTCATCCTTGAGCCAGAAAATATCCAGGCTGGCTTTATCCCGTGCAATCAGCTCGTCATAGCTAAAGCATTTGAACCGTTCGGTCTCAACTCGCTCGTGCCGATTATCGGGCTTGTAGCTGTCGATAAACTCTTGCAGGTCGTCAAACTTCAACGGGCGGGTCTTTAGCGTGAAATGCTTATTGGTGCGCAAGTCATAGAACCAAACGCCTTTGGTGTGGGTCTTGCCATCCTTAGGCCGGGCATCAAAGAACAGCACATTGGCCTTAACGCCTTGGGCATAAAAGATACCTGTCGGTAACCGCAGCACCGTATGCAGGTTGCAGGTTTCCATGAGCTTGCGGCGAATCTTCTCGCCAGCACCGCCCTCGAATAGCACGTTATCCGGTAGCACCACGGCGGCTTGGCCATCTACCTTCATCATGCTGATGATGTGCTGGAGAAAGTTCAGCTGCTTATTCGACGTCGTTTCCCAGAAATCCTGCCGCTCATAGGTGAGGGCATCCCGATCCTCTTCACCTTCTTCATTGGTGATCGTCATGCTGCTCTTCTTGCCGAAGGGTGGATTAGCCAATACGTAATCCACCTTTTTCTTCGGTTCGGCAATCAGTGCATCTGAACGTGCGATCAGCGGTTCGCCATCCAGTTCGCCAATATTGTGCAGAAACAGATTCATCAGGCACATACGGCGGGTATTCGGCACAATCTCGTTGCCGTAGAACGTCTCGTCACGCAGAAAGGCTTTTTGCGCCTTGTTCAGGTTGCTACCCGGGCGGGTCAGCCAGTTATACGCACCGAGAAAGAAACCGCCTGTGCCACAGGCCGGGTCGGCAATGGATTTCATCGGCTTGGGCTGCACACAGGCCACCATCGCCTCAATCAGCGGACGCGGGGTAAAGTACTGGCCAGCACCGCTCTTGGTATCTTCGGCGTTCTTCTGCAGCAGCCCTTCGTACAAATCACCCTTGGTATCCGTATCCAGGCTGATCCAGTTCTCGGCATCGATCATCTGGACGAGGCGAGATAGTTTTGCCGGGTCTTGAATCTTGTTCTGGGCCTTGAAGAAAATTGCCCCCAGCATCCCTGGTTCGTTGCCCAGTTTGTGTAGCGTGGCTAGGTAATGTGCCTCTAGCGGCTCCCCCGTCTTGCCACGCAGGCTGGCCCAGTCATAACCGGCAGGAATATGCGTGTCCCGGTTGTAAGGCTCCTGGGCATATTCGTGGGCCAGCTTCAGAAAGAGCAGGTAGGTTAGCTGTTCCAGGTAATCGCCATAGCTGACCCCGTCATCCCGCAGGGTGTGGCAAAAATTCCAGACTTTTTGGACGAGGGCGGAGGTATTCATGATTAAAAATTAGGCAATCGAAGGGGGGCTTTTATACGCCGGCGTATAAAAACGTATAAAACGGCGTATAAACGTAGCATGAAGGCGTATAAATCAAGCCGTCTAGGTTTTATCTGTAAGGTAAAGTTTTGCTTGAAACCGCAGGATCTGACCCCTATAATACTCATGCAGGTAAGCGTGAGGCTTGTAGAGGTTGCTGGTAACAGCGACAGCCCGAACGGGTGGGATCCTCGAACTCAGGACCTGCACTAATTGTTTCTTGCCCGCTCCGAGCGGGCATTCTTTTGCCTAGCGTATTCATAGCGTTGTACTGCCCGCCTGCAAAATACGCTGAATCTCTGCTGAGTCATCGCACCAGATCTTGAGCCCATAACCCTCTACCCGCTGCTGGTGCCGGTAGAACGTTGGCGCCAACAGACGCAGGTAGCGATCTTCGGTTTCACCGTATTGGGTTTTATTTATGGCGAAAAAGATTCCGGAAGCCACGGCATCGGCCAACTGCAAGCCAGCCAGTTGATCGTGATTAACTGCACGAATGAGCTTGGGGTCAATCACATCCCAGTCAATGCGCGTGTCGGCTGCCGGATTGCCGTTCAGGCTTTCCAGATATTCCCGCAGTTCATCGTAGGACATGGCGCTTCGATTTGAAAAGATCAGTTCAACCCGGCCGTCACCCTTGCCGGTACGTCGGTGGTCTCGGCAAAGCCAGGAGATCCGTTCGGCGAGTAATCTTGTCGCGTAGCGGTAGAGTAAAAAGCGCTGATTTTGAAAGACCTCAGGTTCAGTAATTGATGGCTTATGAATCAGCACATTTACCGTACGTAGAGAAGCATTACCGATCAATCGTGCCAATGGCACACGGTGCTCGTGCTTTAGTTCGCGGAAATGCAGGGCCTTCTTTGGATCTTTCTTGAGTAGTTCTCTGGCCTCGCGCGCAAGCTGCACCACACTATTGTCATTCTCCTTGCGAACAATTACCGCCGACAGCACAAACCAGCGGGAACTACCATGTTCGTCAGGCAAGAACGTAAAACCCTCGCAACCAGATTCATCAATGTAGGCAACAAAGCTGGTGGTCATGCGGCTACCTTCTTTCGACCACGGGTTTTGAGTTTCGCCTGAGCCGCCCGCTCGGCGCGAATACGCTCTAACAAAACACTTGCGGGTTCGTCATTCGGGTCTTGCGGCACGAGCTGGCCGGCAAAAGCAGCGCGCAGGATGTTTTGGCGCTGAGCAGCTGATTGTTTGAGGGAATAGTCGATG